>OBXI01000052.1_pt1 | contig 139159 bp, 147 predicted proteins | sample 1538161 | NCBI WGS metagenome assembly OBXI01 (sample SAMEA2580142, study PRJEB22360) | human gut metagenome | biome: human gut; feature: human-associated habitat; material: faeces | place: Denmark | collected 2008/2010 | reverse complement strand
TTTAAGTTTTGTTAGATATATGTTAAAATGTAAATACAATATTAAAAGTATTGTATTTAAATTTTAGTATATAAGATATTTTAAAAAAATATTTTAAGAATAGCTTGAAGTTAGTTTTAAAATATGGTAAAATATGTATGTACTTAGAACCTTGACAATTATAAATATTATAAGTGGCAGTAATACCTCAGTGTAGAGCGACTAATCATCGTGCTGAGAATATACTGAATGGAGTAACGGTATGTTGGGATACTTACATACTAAGACTTTACTATACATCGAGAGGTGTAGGGTAGGAGTTTCAAAGCGAAACAACCAAAGGTATATGTGCTGTAAGTAATTTTTTCATAAGGTACTTTTAAGATGACGTAGGCACAATTGACAGCCTCGGTTGAGGTGTTGAATCAAGGTAGCTGACAAGTGTGAGAGCTTGGGTAGCGATGTGAAAACTCAAACAAGTCTAAATTTTGCAGTTGAAGCTCAGAAATGAGTGTATAAGTCATTGATAAAGGTATGAGTAGCCCAAATCTGCAAAGAACTGTAAAAGAAAAAAGGTTTAGTTAACCTAAGAACAATTTCTGAATGATGGGTGAAAATGAAGGGTATCAATCCCTTGTACTCAGTGTACCCTAAAGGGTAGGTGTAAGAAGTCTATATGTGACGATATATAGGCTCAGACTTACATCAGTACTGACTGATTAATGAACTAATTATATTATGGTATGCTGAATAAAAGGCAATTGCTGTTACTTATAATATTTATAATGGAGAGGGTAATTCCAATGGGCAATCTAAGGGTGAGTTTTTGATAGTCTTATCTCGCCCCAGAAAGACTATCCGAATTGATTTCTAATACCTGTAATATAGTTATTAGAATAGTTCGTTTTGTAAGCTCGACTTATTCTTGTAAGTCGAGCAGATATGTGTCGATAGTTCAATTGGTAGAAACTTATGCTTGAGCTAAGGGTATTGTTATAATAGTTCTTAGTGAGTAAGGGATATAGGTTCGAATCCTATGAGACACACTATAGAAAAGTTAAGCTTGCGTATGTCATTTTTGCAAGCGGAGGTTTTAAGACGAAGCCAAGTTGATTGGTAGGTTTTCTGTTCTTTAAATTTGTCTTAAACCTCTAAATCTATTAAGCCTTTTAAGATAGGTATTCAATGATTATCAAACACACACTTTGAATACTTTATTTTAATAAAAATATATGAATATTGGTTGTGTTCATTCTTACAACAAAGGAGTTTATGGTAGTAATTAGGGTAGTTACTGATTCGAACCACTGGTGTAAATGTAAAAACATACTTTTGTTGTTTAAGAAAAGGAGATTGTGTTTATGTTAAATGTAAACAATGTATCTAAATACGCTAAATCTAAAAGATTTTGGGTTATTCGTGAAGTAGGTGAAGAGTATTGGTTCTATGGAGCTTTTGATGATGTTACAGAAGCTTTTAAAAGTGCCAAGGCTATTGAAAATGCTTTGCTTATCGAAAATACAGAGTTGATTTAAGAAAAAAAAATAATTCTTTTAAGAACTTATTGTATTTTGGTAGGATTAGTAGTAAACTATAAGTAGTTAAATAAGCTGGTATGGTGGAATAGGCAGACACAAGGGACTTAAAATCCCTCGAATACTGATTCGTATCGGTTCAAGTCCGATTACCAGCACCACGGGTGGATAATAAAGCAATCCATCTTTACATCCTAAAGGTAGTCCTCCAACTACATAAGCTTTTATATGGATGTTTTTATTCATTCAAAATTCTCCAAAGAAGTCCTTGCAATTAGTGAGTGTTGCAAGGACAACCTGTAGATGTAGTTTAATGGCAAAACATCAGTTTCCCATACTGAGGTTGTGGGTTCGATTCCCATCATCTGCTCCAGTGGTGATTCACCTCACTTATTTATAAGAAAACCAGCTTATATGTCGCAGGTAAATTTCTTGTAAAAACCTATATGTGTTACTGTAAAACCAATGCAAGCATCTTTAGCTTAAAGAGAGCAACCGTATAAAATCGGTAAGGTAAGGGTAATTCATTATGAAGGGGTAATGAAACTCCCTTAAGGTGCTAATTATTCGAGTAAAGTTTCTTCAGTAATCTTACTCGAATACAAAACTGAAGTGACCAACCTCTTTTATAGAGGTTGGGCATATGAAGATGTAGTATAAGGTAGTATCTTAGCTATGCTAAGGGTATGAGTGCAAGGCTCATCATCTTTACCACCCGTTTTAAACGGGTTATTTAAAAGAGTGCTTACTTTAGGGTTACTCCTTTCAAATTCGTACAACTTGATTACATACAAAATATCCTGAATTTAAGTAAGCACTCAACTGAATATGCAGAAAGTAGTTTAATGGTAGAATACCCGCCGAAGAGGAGGAAGATGCAGGTTCGACTCCTGTGTTCTGCAGTGTAATGATAGGTAATAAGTGCTATACACAAGCAATAAAGAGCTCGATTGTGGAGTATAGCACTGTCATAGGTAACTAAGGTAGACTTGTGAGCAAGGTCAAGTACATCTGTTATCGAATGGTGTTAAGCCTATGATGATATAGAACCTGCGAAACTATATGTTATCTGTCATTCGAGTGTATATTATAAGGCTACTGTTTAAGTAGCCTTTTTATTATGTATTAAACAAAGTAGGAAGTGAAGTATATTATGGAAGGGTATAAATTTAAGGGTACAGATATATGTAAAAGGTTGTTAAAAAGTTTTATAGCATCTGATAAGAAGGTTGTAGTGTATTTTGACCCTGATGTAGATGGGATGATAGCAGGGTATTTTGTATGTAAGTATTTAACTATGTACGGTAAGTCTTTTAGTTGGTATGTAAATTCAAACAGAAGTCATAATTGGGATTTAGATTTGGAAAAGATAAAGGATTGTAATGTTGTAGCAGTAGATTTTATGATACCTAAAGATATGATACAGAATATCACAAACAATGGTATAAGTATTGTAAGTATGGACCACCATGTAAATGGTGATTCTTTCATACATATAAAGTCAAAGGGTGAAGGAGTGGTTATAAATAACCAGTATCCTTTTGAAGATAGTAGCAGAGCCTACCTATCAGGAGCAGGCGTAGTTTTTGAAACCTTGTCTAATTTAGATAGTAATTTTTATACCGAAGAGAATAAAGCTTTGGTAGGCTTAACTTTACTATCGGATGTTTGTAATATTGAAAACGCTTTGGCAAAAGGGTATTTAGCTACCTTGTACAATCATAAATACAAAGGGTATATAAGGTATTTAATTGATGGCACTATGGGTGATAAAGATTGGGGTTTCGGTGTTCCAAGGCTTGATAGAAAATATGCTGAGTTTAAATTTTCTCCAGCTGTAAATGCTTGTTTACGCTTTAATAGAGAATCAGATGTTGTCAAGTTTTTTCTTGGTACTGCTAAGTTAGACTTAACTTACAGAGAAAAACAAAAGAATCTTGTAAAGAAAATGCTCAAGGTAGTAGAAGTAAGAGAGTTTGAAAAGTTAAGGGTAGTTTTTCTTAATGATTGGGATAAGAGTGTTTCTTATCATAGTGGTGTGTTGTCAAATTTTATAGGTTTGATAGCATCTCGATATCTTGATGGAAAGAAATCTGTATTGGCTTATTTAATAAGTAAAGATGTTTATGGCAAAAGGTATGTAAAAAGGGCATCTTTTAGAGGTCATATAAATGGTGCAGATTATTTAAAGGCATCTCAAGGTATTATTGAAGGTATAGGTCATCAGTCTGCTTTTGGTATATTGAATTTAAAACCAAATAAGCAGTTATTTGAGAAAATAAATATTGCGTGTAAAGAGGCTGAAGAAGGGTATATTGATGGTAGTTCAGTGATACCTGTTACTAATTTGGCTATTTTTGCAGACAGGAAGGGGAAAAGATGTGCTGAACATAATATGTACTGTTTAGCTCAGAATAATACTTATGTAAGATATATTGGTAACAATGTAAAAGTAATATCAAATACCCCATCTTTTCAAAAGTATAAAGTAGATGGTATAGAGGTTAAATGCTTTGATTCCTCAATAGATTTTACTAATGGGGTAATATATCCTGTCTTGGAGAGAGGTTTTATTTATTATTACTTGCAAAAAGAAAATTGATTTAAGAATAACTTGAACAGATTTCTGATTTGTGGTAAAATAATATCAATAAAATATAGGAGGTCTTATAATGACTTTGGTAGATATCATTAAATCTTACAAGGATTCTAAAAACTTTGGTAGCAAAGAAATGTTGCTTGATTTAGAAAACTCTGTAAATAGTTTAGGCTTTAACGCAGGTAATTGTGGTGAGGCTTTATACAGTCAGTTTGGTGTAGATGACGAGATACTTTATTTCATCGATGGTTGGTGCAAGTTGTTAAAGAACCGACTTGGTGATGGTGATGACAGATATCAGGATTCAGCCAGAAGATGTAAGTTATACTGCTATGTAGCAGGCGGAAGTCAAAATCCTTTTGCAGGGAATGGTGATAGTAAGGCAGGCAACTTAAGATTGTTGCATCACACCCTGATTCAGAGATTATCTTCTGTATGGTTTAAATACATTGATATGTGTGGTAAGGATGCTAATCTATCTGAAAGGTACTCATACCTAAAGGGTGTAAGAGATGCTATGGTAGCTACTTTCGGTAGAGATTGGTATGATATGTTTTACATTTAATTAATACAGGTTGCAATAAATTAGGAGGTTAAGAAAATGATTACAGGAACAGCAAAACTGGTAGTAGACTTGGGTAACTCTGAAACCCGTGTTAAGACTATCTATGGAAAAACAGCAAAGGGTAATGTAAGAGAAAGGCTGAGTATCCTTGATAATAGATACAGCATTATACCTGATGAAAAACTTGACCTTTACTTGAAAGGTGACACTTATTCAAGTGAAAGTTCTTATGTTTTTGAGAGAAACGGTATCTATTACTGCAACGGAGATGTTTGTAATATTGAGATGGCTCAGACCTCTTTCAGACCTACAGCTCTTGAAAAGAAGTATGAGTCTAAGGTTACTCTGTTTACGCTCATCAATGCATTCAGACAGGGTATTGATGATGTTGCAATATTCTCTAATTGTGACAGTGACAATGTAGATGTAGATTGGGAGGTATATCTGCTTTTACCACCAGAAGACCTTGAGGCAGGCTCTCAGGCTATTGCAAGTATGGTTAAGAGTATTGAAGATATCAACTTCTTAATGCCTGAGCTCTACAAGAAAATTAGCATCTCAAAGGTAAAGGTATTCCCTGAGGGTATGTGTGCTTTTTTTGGAGTTCTGTTCTCTTCAAAGGGTATTGTAAGAAAGGGATATGACTATCTTATGAATCCTGTAGAATCTACGGTAATATTTGATATCGGTGCAGGTACTACTGACATTGTAATGATAAGAGGTAGTCAGATTGTACAGAGTTCAAGATTTACTAAGGAAATCGGTGGTAACAATGTACATAGATTGGTACAGAGAAGCCTTAGAAACAAGGGTATTTCACTTCCAGATGAAGTAGTTCGTGAGGGAGTAAATACAGGTTATGTTAAGAGTGGTTCTCGCTCTATTGATATCGCTGAAGAGATTGCATCAGCTAAGCAGGCTGTATCTAATCAGCTTGTAGATGCTGTACAGGAATTTTTTGAGAGTTCTATGATTAGTATTAGAACTATTTCAAACATTCTTGTGTGTGGTGGCGGAGCTGAAATAGCCCCTAATAAGGAGATTAAGCCTATTTCTGATTATATTGTAAACTATATGAAGAGATTGTCACCAGATATTAAGCTTGTAAAAATTCCAGAGGACGAAGAGGGCAATCCTGTTTCATCAAGATTATTAAATATCAATGGAGCAGGTATTCTCGCAGAATAAGAAAGTAGAGGGTATTTTATGAAAAAAGTAGTTAAGTTTGTGGTCATAGCATCTATTTTAGTAGGTGTTATGACTGGTATGCTGAGTGGTTGTAATACGGCTAAAGATGTAGCATCCAGCTCAAAAACGGTATCAGCTCAGGATGAAAAAAAGAATTCCCCTGAGAAAGTTTCAACTGATTTTATTAAGGCTTTGATTTCCAAAGACTATAAAACAGCTTTAAAGGATATGGATAAAGGAGATGACTCCTTTATTACGGAAAGTAGCATTGAGTTTTATCTTCCACGAAGTACATATTCAGATGTAGAGGGTATATCCCTTGATTCTGTTGATGTTGCATTTACAGGGTTTAAGAATAAAACAAAAACAGACTCTGAATGTGTAGTATCCGCAGTTAGCAAGGATACAGGTGCTACTAAAGATTTTATAGTGCCTTGTAGTATGAATAAGAATAACCAGTGGGTAGTAGATGGAAATGAGTTCTATTATACAGATTTCTCTTTTATTACTGCAAGTGATGTGGCTGTTACAGCTAATGGTAAGGAAGTACCTGATAGTATGATTGTCAGCAAGACTGGTACAAGTGATACAGAAAGTGTATACACTTTACCTTATGTGGGTAAAGATGATGTACATATTAAGTTATCTTGTGACAATTATACTTATGAAGCTGATATTTCTCCAGCAACGAGCAATGGAGCTGAAAATGCCGATACTGTATTAAGTCCAGTATCTGACGAGGATAAGAAGGCTTGTGAAGATTTTATTAAGACTTCTTATAATGAGATGTACTCAGACTACCTTGATGGTGCTAAGGCTTCTGATTTAAATAAATATATTGCATCTGATGCTGATACAGATGTTTGTAATCAGATATTAAACGGCTTTAAGTCTATGTCTAATAAAGTTTCTGATGGTAATTCCGCTTTTAAGTTGTCTAAATGTATCGTGTCAGAAGCAAATTGGGTGTCAGATGATTTGGTATATGTAGATTTTAAATACCAGTTAGACTGGGTATATAATCTTGCCAAATGGAATCAGAGTACTAAAAGATTAAGTAACATTCTTCTTAAAAAGGAAGATGGCAAGTTTAAGATTTATGGACTAACTGATTCAGAACTATTTACATCATGTAATAATTTTACTCAGGAGTGGAAGTAAGATTAAAATGAATTGGGTGAGGACTCACTGTAATATGGTGAGTCCTCATACCCTATAAGGTATAAATATTAAAAGATTTATTAAAGTAGTTTAATAGGTGTTTTAATATTTATAAGTAGGAGGTTTTTATATGCCAGTATTATCTGTATTATGTGCAGGGGTATCAACAACGGGTATAGAGTATATTACAGAAGCGGTAAATCAGGCTTTTGGTGAATGTTCTGTACAAGAGTTACATAGAGATGATTTAAGATTTAAAGTCAGACTGGGTACTAAAGATACTTCAGTTGTTTTAATTATATTAGATACTACCTCAATGGATGAATGTAAAGATATTGAAAACGGTCTTTTCAGTTCAGATAAGTTTTATAAATATGTGGGTGACGGACAATTAGTGTCTTATCTTAATGAGAAGTATGATTTGAATATGGATTTTGCTGTAGAAGATTTAACTTCTGTTACAACAGAGAGTACAACCACTTCAAGTTGTGATGAAGAGGTTATCGAAAGGTATAGAAGTCAAGTAGCTGATAAAGATGGGATTATTAAAAATTTAACTTGTACTGTTAAAGAATTAGAGGGTATTATTTCTGAGGGTGGTTATTCTGTAGATACTTCAAAAGTTGATGAGGTAGAGGCTGAAAATCTCGAATTGAGAGGAAAAGTATTAGATTTACAAAAGGTTGTAGATACTGCTAATCAAGAGGTAGAGAGTTACAAGAAAAATGATTCTGCTTTAAAAGATGAGAATGCTAAGCTCACAGATAGGGTAAGTACTTTACAGGCTAAGAACGAAGATGTTGTTAAAACGCTTGCTACTGAGAGAGAGTTGTCCTCGCAGAAGTCAGCAGTTATTCGTGATAAAGAAAAGGATATATCAAAGCTACAAGAAGAGTTAAAGGGTATCAGGGTTACAGAAATAAATATAAACAATTTTAAATCAGAAATTTCAGATTTAAAAAATAGATGTAAGAATCTTAAATTAGAAAACAGAAATCTTGCTATAGATTTAGATTCTAAAGATTCAGAAATCAGAAGATTAAGCTTAGATTTAGAAAAGCGTGGAGAGTATGATGAAAAAGTATCAGAATATAAAAAGATGCTAAGTACTCTTGAAAAAGAAAAGTCTGATTTGGCTAAGGAGTTAAATGATGTTAAGAGTGATTACAATTCTTTGGCAACTCAGAACAGTGAATTAAACGAAGATTTAGATACCTATGCTGATAAGTTAACAGCATTGGAGGAAAAATGTGCGGAAACAGAAGGGTATTTATCTCAGGCAAATATAGAAAAAATTAAGTTAGAGGATAAACTTAAGGTTCTTGAGGCTTCTACAAACAGGGATGCTGATGTGGAAGCAACTATAACAGAATTGAGTGAGTTAAAGAAGAAGTATGCTGAGTTGCAGACTAATATCTTTACTATCATAGGTACTAAGTCATTACCTAAGTGTGGTATTAAGGCTCCTCTGATTAAGGGTATTCCACCCCATTATAGTAATGTAAAATTCCTGTTTTCAGGTAGTTCTGAGAGTAGAAAAGGTACTTACAAATGTTTATATAATGAGTTAACAGGTTCTAAGGACAAGTATCTGATTGTAGATGTAACTTCTGAGACAGCTATTGACTATGTGTTCCAGATGAGTAAAATAGCTGATGGAATGAACTGGTTCACTTCAGGAGGTGGGGTACAGCAGTATTTATCCTCTACTTGTTTACCTAATGTTAAAGTATTGATGCCAAAGATAGGGTATGTAAATGATAGTTTCTTCCTAATGGTAAATTGGGAAAAACGCTTGAAAGAATTGGAAGAATCAGGCTATAAAGTAATAGTTTACTGCGGTGATATTTCTAATTTAGTTGGCAGGGTTTTATTTGAATCTTTCTCTGAATTAGGTAATACCCTTGTATATGTACACGGAAATGCTCTTGGTTCAAGAACTATTATAGCTAACGCTTTTGGATTAACGGGTATTAAATTGTGTACAGTGTTGTACTATGATTTTGATAAGAGTATTCTTAAGTTTTACAAAATGATGGAAAGTAAAGCTAATTGTAAAATTGTTTCTTATGCAAGGTCTTAAATAGGAGGTTGTGTATGCGTAGAACAAGCATTATGTTAGAGTTTTCAGACGATATTTATGACTCTTTGGTAGAGCCTTTAAAAAAGAATAGAACTTTTTCTAAATTGGTAGTATCTCTAATCAATGGGTACATAGAAGATGGGTATATTCGTGCATATGTAGATGATACTTTAAGTAATCTTAAAAAGGCAGCTGTTGACTCCTTTAATAGTTCTATTGATTCTATGTCAGAGTCTTTGAGTAATATGGGGTTGTTCACAGATGAGTTAGATTCTGTTTCTTCGAGTGCAAAAACCAAGTTTACAGAGAAGTATAACGAAGTATCAAAAGGGGTAAAACCTGAAAGTAAGGTTGATACTAAGGGTGACCTTGATAAGATTAACAAGCGTATTGACGATATGCAAGAAGATGTTAATGCTAAGTTAAGTACTCTTATTGATTTAATTAGTTCTTTGTCAACGGGTGGTGTTCCTGTTAAGAAAAATGTGGAAAATGTTATTCCAGATGTCAATGTTAAGAACTCTGTTGAAAATGTTATTCCAGATCTTCCCAGTGTTAAGAAAGATGTGGAAAATGTTATTCCAGATGTTTCCAATGTTAAGAGTGATGTGGAAAATGTGGAAACCACTGATACTGAAGAGGAAAAAGAGGCTCTTGATTTTATGTCTAACCTGTTAAATGGTAACTCTTTTGAATTTTAAGGTATAAGGAGGGTATAAGCTATGGAAGATTTTAACTTAGAAGAAGTATTAAATTCTTCTGAAGATAGTAAAGAAGTAGTAAATATTAAAGAGCCCAAACCAAAAGGTAAGATATCAGGTGGTAAGATTACTGCTTGCGTGTTCATTAGTTTAGGGGTATGTTTTCTGATATTCTTGTTAGTAGGGGTATTATATACCAATTTTATAAGATTTCCTGCTCGAGAAGAAATAATCAAGGAGCAGACAGGTATTTATGCTTTAGAGAATTATGAGAAGAATGTACACGACCAGAAAAGTGTTTTTGATGGTAAAGATTACCTAACAAAAGAGATTACTTATGCCAATTCAAATAAGCATAAATTAGCTTTTATATCTAAGATTGTTAATACAGTACATTATGAGTCAAAATCAGTTAGTGCTAAAAATATATTTGGTAATGATATGATTGATAGCAAGACATTGGAAGTAGTTGATATGACTTCTCCTGTTGAAGAAGATGAAGAGGTTTTCTTTACATATGTAAATTATAATGCTATTAACTTTGATGAAGTAACCTTAAAAAAGTTAATTAATGATTATGATTTAAAAGCAGACAATGTTGATTATGCTAATATCGCTGTAGATATGTTCTGTGATTACATATCGAGTATGGAAACAATTCCTAAGATACAGGTATCAAGAGTGCCTAACATAAAAAAGACGGGTACTGCTTATACAGTATTACAAGATGAGGATATCTACTTAGATAAATTGCTCTTTTCCAGTGATGATTTTAAAAATTGTGAAATGAGGTTTACTGTAGCATTAGGTAAGCTGTTATCTGACAAAGGTAGCTTTAAACCAACAGAAGAGTGGACTAAATGGGATAAGCTTGCAAAGATTGAAAAAGAGGAAACTCCTGAACCTGTAAAATATGGTAAAATGACAATGTCAATGAACTGGTGCGGAGCTTACTATTTACAAAATGATTATTATACAACAGATGAAGACGGTAATAAGGTAAAAGATAAAGTATCTCCCCAGTTAGGTGATGGTAGTTTTGATAGCCCAGCAAGTATAGGTACTCCAGTTATTTCTTATGTGTTATCAAAAGATAAGAAGGGTAATTTAGTAAAAGACCCTATAAGAGTAGAAATGACAGAGTATGGTTGTTCTGAAGATGCGATAACTTGGTTTCAAAGTAAAGATGTTCAAAATAGAGGTTTTACTCTTGATTCTGAGGTACAGTATTGTTACTATGTGTTTAAGGTAACAAATCTATCCAATAAAACTCTAATAGTTAAGGATAATGCAAGTTTATGTGATAAGAATGGTAATATTTCTACTAAAACAGGTAAAATCTTTGGTTTGGCTGAAAGTGTAGAATTAAAACCAGATGAAACAGGTATTATAGAATCATGGGGTAGGTCAACGGAGCTAAACTTAAAATATGTAATATGGGGTAAAGATTTTGAAAAACAACAAGACCCTGTATGGTTCAGGGTGCTTGCAGGCAATAAAGAGGATAAGTCCAAAGATAAGGGTGTGTACATCATTAATAGAAGACAGAAAGAAACTTCAGCTCCTGAAACAACGGTAGTAGATAGTACATCTTCTACAAAATAAGATTTATTTAATTATTTTTATGATAGTGATAGACATTTCATGGATTTTATGGTATAATAATACCATAGAATAAGGTTACCAAATTCAGACACCATTATCCATGTATCAGTTCTCCTATTCTATAAATTAACCGTCCTATTGGGAAGATAGGACGGTTTTCTTTTTAGGAAAATATTGCAATTATATATGAATTATGGTAAGATACATACATAGAAATTAAAAAAAAGGAGAAATTTATTATGACTGACATTCATTATTATTCTTACAGAAATTTTCTTATTGATAGATTTAAAACTAATGAGGAGAGGTATGATTTTGTTAAGTCATCTTTGTTAGGTACTGCATTAGATGAGTTCAGGTACGCTTGTAACTTCCTGACAATGTTTGATGAGAATACAAGTGGAGGTTTATTCCAGGAAGATACATATGGGGTATCAGACCTGAAGAGGATAGCCAATGAGAGGATAGAAGGTATTTTAGGACCTGTAAATTGTGAACTTATTGGGTTACTTCAAAAGTATGGTTATCCAGATAGTTCTGAGAATATGTATAAGCTTTTCTCATTTAAATATACTGCGGTGGATGAAACTGTTCCAAAAGATATAAAAAGATTGGTTGTTTGCTTATTTACTGCATTAGCTATTTACAATGGAATACAGGAGGGTACGATTGATTCCGTGGAAGATTACAGAAGAGCTGTACAGAATTCAGAAGATATAATTTATAACTTCCACGAGAAAATAAGAAAGATAAAAAGTATGGGTACTTTCCTTGAAAACCTTTGGTTTAGGGATTATAAAAAGGCTTATGAATATGCTATGTTTATATTAAGTGTTATAAAAGAGTACCAGGGAACGGAATAAATTATGTGTTTTGATTATATTGTAAAACATTGCATTTTGTGTTAAAATATAAACATATAATATAGGAGGTATAAGATATGAGCAATAATTGGTTTGCTGATAAAATGTCAGAAGAGGTATCTTTTGAAGAAATCCAGGAAAAAGCTGACAGAGGGGATTTATTTTAGGCAGTATTAAGGTAAAGGGGGTATTTATGTGTATAAGTGCAGTAATGAAAATATAAATGAAGAAATGTTCAATAAATACTGTTATGAATTGCCTGATAATGCTGAAGATGTGTGTAAATCTGTAAGTAAAGCATTAAAAACAGGTGATTTTGAAGATTTTTCAATGGCTTGTAATTTCTTGGAAATGCTTGATTATAAGAGTAATGATATTCCGTATGAAAAGAAGAGTCTGTTAAAAAGAGAAGCAAATGCAAGAGTTCGTGAAATTCTTGGTGTTGACTTATCGGGTTTGTATGACAGAATTGTAAAGGTTTCAAAGCAGGAATTGTATTGTGGGGATGAATTATATAAGTTGTTTGGTTATAGTGTAGTTCCTGACTATGTTCAGGATTGTATTGTAAGTACAATAGTTGTATATCATATGTTACAGGGAAGTGTTAATCTTGTAAATGTATTTACTTTGGCAGATATGATATACCATCCTTTTGTATTTTGGGAAAATAAGGATGTTAAGTTTGTATGTTCAGTGCTTAGAAATATTGCTTATGCTCTTTATGAAAAAGATATTGATAAAGCATATGATATATACAAAGAAAACATTAAAAAGGAGTAAAAAATGTTTAATATTATCATTTCAGTAGATTGCTATTAACGGCTTGTTCACATTAAAATACTATTTCAAAGCATATTTTTAACAATAATATAAAAAGTGTGTATAAAGAGTATTTGTTAAATAATAATACTTAAACAGGAGGTTATAAATATGGAAAATTGGTTTTCTGATAAAATGTCAGAAGAAGTTCCATTTGAAGAAATTCAAGAGAAAGCTGACAAAGGTGATTTTCATCAGTGGAACTTTGAACCTTTTGAATTTCAGGAGAATGGCTATGAAGATGTACTTGATGAGATTAAAAAGTACACTGCTGTAGATTACCTTAAGCTCGACGAGGAAAGAAAGAAAGCTGAATGTGATGGAAATTCCGAAAAGGCAAGAGAGTACAAGGCTAAGATGGATAAAATGGTAGACGATGTACTTGCAATTTACAGACAGAAGAACATATTCCCCATTCAGTATTTTTCAGAATTCGGTATTTTTGATGAGATTGAAAAATGCGTAGCATACAAAGCCTTTTGGAATGGAAATGTAGTAAGTTGTGGAGCAGGAGTGGGTACTACTCTTTGTAACTATCTTTTTCCTAATTTGTTCGACACTCCATCCCAGCACGATTTGGATAAAACAAATGCTCGTTCTCTTTTTGAGAAATTCAACAATGATGACTTTCTCCGTAGAGCTATCAAGTTTTGTTTTAGTTACAAGAATGGCTGTCCTGTTCCTACATCAGTAATGGGTGGCTTAAGGCTTGTGGGTAGTGCACCTACAAACTTCCGACCTATGAATGCTAAGGCAGTGTTTGAAAGGTTTTGTCCAGAGGGCGGAGTGATTTATGATTTCTGCTGTGTATCAGGGGATACTGAGTTCTTTTATGGCGATGGTTGGAAACCTATTAGCGAATATATGAAAGGTGACAAGGTTTTGCAGTATAATGAAGACGGAACTGCTGAAATGGTAGAACCAGAGGAGTACATTCATTATAAGAATAACGAGCCTTTCTATGAATATGAAAATGAAGAATTTGCATCTTGTCTGACGGGTAATCATGATGTGGTTTATACACGATATGATGGCATACATAAAATTAAGCAGAGTGAGATATTAGACGGCTTTGATGGTGGGATTCCCATCACTTGTGAGTTTGGTTCAAAAGAGAGTGTTTATAGCTATGAAGATATGATTAGTATGGCTACTCACTTTGTAGCTATGTCTGAGAAAGATTCATCTCTTTACAAACAGTTTTGTCATGCTCTTTATTCTATGTCTTATAACGACAAGTGTTTTTTTATTGAGAAAGTTTTTCAGGGTAAAGATATATGGTTTACTGTAAATAAAAAGGCAGCTGATATTGTAAATACTCTTTGCAGAATGGTAGGGTATTATTCTGTTATGAATAATGACCGTATTGCTGAGGATATTTATTATGTAGAAAGGGATACTACTGGTTATAAGAATACTTCAAAGTATGAAGTAAATGAAAAGTACAGCTTTAAAAAGGTAGAACAGGAAGATAAATATTGTTTTGTTGTACCCAGTCATATGCTTGTGCTACGCTATAAGGGTAAAGTGTTTATAACTGGTAATTGCGGTTTTGGTGGAAGAATGCTTGGAGCTCTTTCTTCTAAGAAGAATTTTAAGTATGTAGGAACCGACCCTTGTACTGAGACAATGTATCATCTGCATCAGCTTGGTGATTATATTGAGATGGTCACTGGCAGAGATGATTCATATGAACTTCATTGTTGCGGTAGTGAGGTCTTTAAAGGACCAGAGAATAGCATTGACTTTGCTTTTAGTTCCCCACCGTACTTCAACCTTGAGGTGTACTCTGATGAAGAAACCCAGTGCTATAATAAGTTCCCAGAGCTTAATCAGTGGTTAGAGGGGTATGTAAGAGAGACGATTAAAAATATTAAGCATATGCTGAAGAAGGGCAGATGTTATGCAGTAAATATTGCAGACTTTAAAGTTGGTGGAGGTAGTGAAGTAGCTTATGTAGATGAGTGGATTCGCATATCAACAGAGGAGGGTATGCCTTTATTTGATACAGTGTATCTTGGTGTAACTGCAAGAGCAGGTAGCAAAGAGCAGGCAGCTGGAGAGCTTAAAAAAGAAAATATTCTTATTTTCAAGAAAGTATAATAAGGTGATGAATATGAAAAGGGTATTTACATTATTTGTTTCTTTGTCTTGTTTTATGATATTGTTGGTAGGATGTCAACAGCTTTCAGAGGAGGATTTTTATACTAAAACAGGAGATGCAGGTATGGCTACTTCTGATATGGCAGTTTCAGGAGAAACCTCTGAGTTGGGTATTGTAAAATATGGTACAGCCTCAAAAGATAATGCTTATTCTATAGAGTATTTTGATTTTTCTAATGGCAGTAAGGCTGAATCCTATTATAACAATATTGTAAAAAAGTATAACGAGTTATTTGATAAAAAAGATAGTAACGATGTCTTTGTTAAAGACCATAACGAGTATACTCTTGATACTGATATGTTTTATATGAAGGCTTACAGGAAAGATACTAAATTGGTGGTGCTTTCTGTAAGGGATTTATCTTATAAAAACACTGCTTTGAAAGTATTTAACAATGTTGTTGCGAAGTAAGTAATATTGTGTTAAATATATTAAATAAATATTATAACCCTCTGTATTTATAGAGGGTTATTTTCATATTATAGAATGTTTTAATAACTGTATATAGGAGGTATTGTTTATGGGTAATACAATAGTAAAAATTAGTAAGTATGATTACAATAATAAATACAAAGATGTACCAGAATTAGGTAGCTTAAACTCAAGAGAAGATGTAGCTACTTTTTTAGATACCTTTGAAGAATCAGGATTAAAGGGTTACAATATTGAAAAGGTATTGACAAAAAACTCAAGGTATATCTTTGTGTATAGTGATGGGGTAACTGGTTGGGATTTCTTTAAAGAGATTAATAAGCTATCTACTATTGATATTGATATAACCCCTCAGAATATAAAACTTTTGTTTGACAAAACAAAATCAAGAGGGTATTATACAGAAGAAGATTATACCCCAGCCATTAATACAAGTGATATGTCTATGAGTGTAGATGAAGATGCTCCTACAGGTTTTATGGGGGATGATTCACCTCTATTGGATAGTGTCGATAGAAGATTACTCCATGTAAGGAGGGGTGTAAGACTGCCTATAAATGATGCTCACGGTATTATCATAGGTAGAAGTACCTCTCAATCAGAGTATACAGTGAATAATACAAAGGTTTCTCGTAAGCACGCACAAGTGTATAAAGAAGGTAATAAATGTATGGTACACGATTTCGATTCTGCTAATGGTACTTTTATTGATGGTTTAAGAGTTAGGTCTGATTTAGACAGAGAATTACTGGTAGGTAGTTCTTTAATGTTGGCAGACGAAGAGTTTAAACTTGTGTAATCAAGAGGTAGGTATTATATGAGAATAGATTCTTTATCCGATGTAGGTATAAAAAGAAAAGAGAACCAGGATAATTTTTGGTCATCAGTACTTTTGGTAGATGGCAAAGAGGCAGGGGTAATTTGTATTTGCGATGGTATGGGTGGTTTAGATAACGGTAAGTTGGCAAGTAAAATGGTGGTTGAAGGGGTAAGAGACTCAATACTTAGTAAATTTGATTTCAATGATTTATCAAATGTTTTAGCATCTGTCAATGACAGTATAAGGTCATTGTATGGTGGAGATAGGTCTAAAGCTATGGGTACAACCTGTACTGTATTGGTTTGTTATGATAATAAATACAAGATAATACATATAGGTGACTCACGAGCATATAAAATCTCTAATGGTACTTGTACTTTACTTACAGAAGACCATTCCGCTGTAAAGCAGTTCAATATATCTAAAAAAGATAATCCTGTTTTGTGGAACAAGTATAAGAGTAAATTAACAAGGTGTATAGGGGTAGAGTCAAATATCAAACCGTATATATCAGAGGGTACTTATACTTCAGGAGATGTATTTGTACTTTGTTCCGATGGTTGTTGGCACTATTTTGAAGATTTTAATCTGAATAAGGGTACTGTAAATGACTTAAATTCTTTGGTTAGAAGTTGTATATCTAATGGCGAGACTGACAATATAACAGTTAGTGTTTTATATATTTAAGAATTTTTAAAATTTCTAAGATATAGTAAAAATAGGGAGTTATGAATTATCTTTTATGTATTAAAATATTATGAGATATGTACCTGATTTTTCGTTAATATTTGCCTATTTTTTGTGGTTGAGTTCTTGTTAAGCTTTAATTTCGTAAATAGCGTAATGAAAGGAGTTGGAGTCTGATGGCGAATAGAAGGGAACATTTAAATAATGGTGACCTTGTATTAAATGGTAGATATGAAATACTTAAATGTATTCATTCTAAAGGAATGGCTAATGTTTATCTTGTAAGAGATACTCAATTGGGCAAGCAGTGGTGCTTAAAAGAGATTAGGTTATCTCAAGCAGGCAGGGAAAATATTGAGTATATAAGCCTTATGCAGGAAGCAAATATACTGCGTTCCTTGAATAATGAAAAAATACCAAGAATTACTACAATTGATAATGATGGTGACTCATTGTTTGTGGTAATGGATTTCTTAGATGGTGTTACCCTTAAAGACTTTGTGCAGGAAAAGGGTAGAATACCTGAAGAGTTAGCAGTTAAATGGATGATACAGATAGTGCAAGCAGTAGGGTATCTGCATAGCGAGAGGTCAAATAAGAAACCTATATTTTATAGGGATATGAAACCTGATAATTTAATGATTAGGTCAAACGGTGTAATAAATATATTTGATTTCGGTATCAGTGTTAAAATAGAGAGACCAAATCAACTCCCAGAATACACTCTGGGTACTCCAGGTTATGTTGCTCCAGAGCAGAAGAAGAAAAATTTACCTATGGATTTAAGGTCTGATATCTATTCGATGGGGAGAACTTTTTATTTTATGCTGACAGGGGTAGACCCAAGGGGTTTCATAGGAGAGAAGTTAAAACCAATTAGTGACTGGAGTCCTGATGTATCTCCTGTATTAATATCTATCGTTAATAAGTGTATGGAGGATAATCCTAATGATAGGTATCAAACTTGTGAGGAATTGCAGTATGCATTAGAAAATTACAAGTTTTCTGATGAGAAACATCGTTCTTCTGCAAAGAGGAAGGTTAAGGTAGTAATTGGATTAGCCGTAGCTGGCATTACAATGGGTATCTTCAGTATAATTCCCTTTGGTATAAATGGAGCTCAGTCTAAAGATGCCTATAATAAAGCTTTAGTAGTTGCTCAGCAAAGTGGTAGGTTAGAAGATTATGATAAGGTACTTTCTATGAATCCCTTAAGCATATCCCCATATGAGGGTTATATAGATGCTATCAAAGAAGACGGGGTATTTTCCTTAGAGGAGGAAAAAGGCTTATTAAACCATATAAATCCTAATTTAATAGACTTAAAAAAGGATAAAGATTATGGTAAAATTGCTTTTGATATAGGTAAGTTATATTGGTTTTATTATCCATCCGAAGATGGAAAAACTTTATCTATAAAATGGTTTGATGATGCAATCAGCAGTGGTTTTAACAAAGAAGAGTCAACAGCTTATTACAAGTTAGGGGTATTTAATAGAGATATTTCTAAATCTGTAAAAGAGGCAAGTGACAGCGGTATGTACAAGGATTATTGGGACAATCTGTTATCCATACAGAATATGGATACAAGCGATATAATTACTTTACAGACGAACATTTCTATTGCTGAGTGTATTTCGACATATGCATATAACTTAAAGAAAGATGGGGTATCTTATGAAGATATTTCAAAAGAATTGAAGTTATTAAACGATTTTGTCAGCAATTATAAGGTAGATAATTCTACTTTAGATACTATTAAGTCCTTGTATGCTGAGTTAAAATCTGATTTGGAGGGGTTAAGTGATAGGGTTGATGTAATTTATGGTAAAAGTGGAGGTGGTAGTTGATGCTATTAACAATAGGATTTGTTATGTTGTTAGTAGGGGTTTTACTGATATTACTATCTTTGATATTGATGGTGGTATGGAAAGTACCGTCATTGATTGACGAATTATCAGGTAGAAAAGCTAAAAGACAGATAGAACGAATGAGAAAACTTAATGTTGCTACCAGTGGGTTGACAAATATGGATACCAATGAGTTCTACAGGTCTATGGTAGATGCCTCATATTCAAGTAATACGGTAGGTTCTATGTTAGACAATCCATATAATGCAATGTCAGAAAGGGTAGTAAGTTCTACAGTGGGTAATTCATCTTCAGATGATATTGCTACGGATTTATTTGATAATTCTGAACAAAAAGGTCATAGTATTAAAGTTCTTATAGAGCAAACAAGTTTAAATTAGGAGGTTACAAAATGGTGAATGTAAATTCAACAAAATGTAGATTAATAGCACTTTTGTTAGCTGTTATGACCATGGTATCTATGTGTACTAATGCCATAGTAGTGTGGGGTAACGATAGCAAATATGGTATTAAGGTACTGGACGAATCTGTAATAGGTAGAATTGATGAAGAGATTGATACTGGTTACATTATACACGACAAGACTCTTCAGTTAGATTGTACTGGTTGCGATTGGGAAAATATTTCAAAAATTGAAGTAATCAATGAAAAAAATCACAAGAGCAAGTTAACAGAGAAGGGTATCTTAGAAGTACCTAAAGAAAACGGTACTTATACTGTTGTAATTACATATAAAGATGATGTAAGTACAAAAGACGAGGCAGTGAAAACTGAAAGTACCTCTGATGAGGCTGTAAAAGAGGTTTCTTTTCCATTGAAAGATATTACTTCTTTCTCAACAGTAAAGTACGACAAACAGGGTATTAAAGTCTACTCAGTGTACATTGGTAGAAATCTGATGTCAGAAGGTAGTTGGTTAACAGATAAACTTGCCACAATTTCAATAAACACAAATTTACTTAAAGATGAAATGGTAAAAACTAAGGTATTGCTAAATGGTAATGAAGCAATAACAGATTTAAGGGATAAGAAAATTTATGTACAAAGAAAAAATGTGTCCTTGCAGAGAGAAAATAAATTAGAGGTTTACATCACTAATTTATATGGGACTGATTTTAGTTATACATTAAATTTTAAGTATGATAATACAAATGTAAAAGTATCTGATGCTGAAGTAAGTGGTAAGACTGCATATTTTGAAGATATGTTGCTTGTTGAAAAAGGTGCTACTGTTAATGTACCAGTAGATCCAGGCGATTTGTCAATTTCTTCTGTTGAAGTATTAAAAGAAGACGAATTGTATGCAGATAGTAATAACTTTAAATTAAATGACGAGGGGTATTATTCTATAAGGGTAACTAAAGAGTCTGGAAAAGTAACAGTTTCTAATCTTTTTGGTGGTAAAAAGGTTGTTTTTGATACTGAAAGACCTGAATTAGTATCTTCAAAGTATAATGATGTTGGTTTTGACACTAAATCTTGGTACAACAAGGAAGGTATTCTGTCATTTATTGCAAAAGATAATATAGCTTTATCAAAAAACTATACTTTAGTAGTAAATGGTAAGGATTATACCTGTGATATTAAAGAGCTTGAAGATGGTAAATATAGTTACAATTTAGATACTACTTCGTGGGATAAAAATGAAGAGGGTATTTACAATATTGCTCTTACAGTGGAAGATTTAATGGGTAACAAGTTAAATATTTCCACCGTACTGAAGCTTGATACAATTAAACCAAGTTATGTAGGGGTTACAGTAGAGAGTGATAGTCAGATTGATAATGTATATTACTTTAAAGATGAAATTACTTTAAAAGGTCAATTCTCTGATAAAGGTTCAGGAGTAAAGGTAGTAAGCTATAAGGGTACTGATGATGAGGATTTTAAAGAAATCTCATTACCTTTTAAAACAAAAGGTCAGGGTACTTTTAAAGTAGAAGATATTGCAGGTAATATATCTACTTATACTACTGGAGAGTTGTTAACATTGTTAGGAATGTCATCATATGTGGTAGATGATGATAATCCTGTAATTGTTAGAAACAACTTGGATGTATCTTATACAAAGGATGGTAAAGACTATCTCTCGAAAGTACCAATCTTAACATATAAAATTACTGATAGTAATATGAAATCAGTAGATTTTTATATTAACGGTGTATTACAGGAAAGTATTTACAATGTAAATGATTTATACCAGTTTAATGTCAAGGGTATTTCAGATGGAACAAATACAGTTAAAGTAGTTGCTACTGATAAAGCAAACCATGTTTCAGAAGATGTGTACTCTTTTGTTTTAGATACATCAGCTCCTAAAAACATACAGGTAAAGGCTGATAAACCTATTAACGAAAAGCAGGGTAATGTTTACTATCAAAATGATCTAAATGTAAATATTTCTGCAGAAGATAAAACATCAGGTATTAAGTATTATACTCTTAATGGTAATGAATCTGTCAAAGGTAATTTTACAATTACTGAGGACGGAAATTACAAGTTTAATGTGTATGATAATTTAAGTAATAATATCGGGAATACTCCATTATCTGATTATACTGGTTGGAGTGGTAATAACATTGTCATTGATAGAAATGATCCTGTTATTGATGCTAAAAGACCAGAGGGTAGTAAAGATGATTGGTTTAATAAGAATGTAGTATATAATATTTCAGTGTCAGATGACAAGGGTATTAACTCAGCATATGTTACTATTAACGATACTAAGGTAGCTACTTTTGAAACGGATAAAACTGATGTAAAGACAGCAACCTTATCTGCTGATACTTCTTTAGTAAAGCCAAATTACGATGGTAGTTATGACATTAAGGTATACACAGAAGACAATAGTAAACGAAATGCATCTTGGACTGACAGGGTATATATTGATACTGACGCTCCTACTGATATAGCTGTTGATTGTGAAGCACCATCTAATGAAAAAGGTGGTAATGTATATTTTAAGAATAGTTTTTACATTCAGGTTTCCGCAAGTGATGATTATGCAGGTATTAGTAAATATTATTTAAATGATACAGAAGTCAATGATACAGGTAGATTTCTTATTAAGGCTAATGGTTCATATACTGTAAGTGTAGAAGACAAAATGGGTAATAAATCAAAACCCATAACCTTACAAGAATTGCTTGGTTGGCAGGGAAATAACATTGTTATAGACGGCAATAAACCTATATTTGATACAAGCAGCCCTGATGGGGAAGATACCGAAAACAAGAATTGGTACAAGAAAGATGTAGTATATTCTGTAAAAATTACAGACAATGAGGGCATCAATTTTGCTTATATGAAGGTTAATGGTTTAACAGTTTCAGAGTTTACCACTGATGAAACTAATGTAAAATCTAATACCTTATCTTTAGATACCTCTAAGGTAGCACCAGATAGTAAGGGTGCTTATGCTATTGATGTATACACAGAAGATAATTGTAAAAACGAAAACAGCTGGTCAGATACTATATATGTAGATTACAAGCCCCCTTATAACTTATCTGCTACATCCACCATACCAAAGAAAGAAAAGGGTGGAAATGTTTATTTCAATGAGGATGTTGCTTTATCTGTAAAGGCTGTAGATGATTATGTTGGTTTAAAAGGCTTTAAGTTAAATGGAAAGGTATCAACTTCAGGTACTTATACTATAACTGACGATGGTGAGTATTCAGTTACTGCCTATGATAAGTTATATAATGAGTCAGGTAAACATTCTCTACAGTCCTTATTAGGTTGGAGTGGTAATAACATAGTTATTGATGGTAGTAAACCTGTTATTTCAGCTCCAAGACCAGCAGGTGAAAGTTCTATAAAGAAGAATTGGTATGGTAAAGATGTTGTTTATAATATCTCAGTATCTGATAACAAGGGTATAGATAATGCTTATGTTACTATCAATGGCGAAAAGGTTGATAGCTATTATACAGCTGAAACTAATGTTAAAAATATTAGTTTAAAGGCAGATACCTCTAAGGTTAGTGCTAATTCTGATGGTAGTTATAATATTAAAGTGTACGCTGAAGATAACGGTACTTTAAGTGCTGTATTTGAAGATACAATTTATATAGACACTACTAATCCTGTAGTTGCGAATTTTGGGATATTTGGTGATATAAGCAGAACAGGAAAGACTATTAACGGTAGTGGAAACTATGGTTTTTACTTTGACGGTAAAGGCTCTGTTCAGGTTCAAGTAAAAGACGAGGGTATCTCATCAGGTATTTACTCAATTTGGACAAAGTTAAATGGTCAAGATTGGGTAGAGCATAAGACAAATGGTGATACCGTTTGTTATGTTGATGTACCTGCTAATTATAAAGGTTCTGTCGAAGCTTATGCAGTGGACAATGTAGGTCATAAGAGTAGTACAAACAAACCTGATGGTTTAGTATCAGAGACATCTAATATTCACAAGGGTAATTCTAAGGTAGCAATTACTTTACCTAAGGAAGTAAGTTTTGATGAAAACAATATACCATTATATAGTGGTAGCCTTACAACAGATGTGTATGTAGCTTGTGATTGGTCAGGCTTAAAGAAGTTAGAATGGGGTATTAACAATACTACATATGGTACTATTACTGATTTTAGTAACGCATCTTCTTGGGATAAGAACTTACCTTTAAGCTTTAATAGTAAGTTTAATTTAGATGGTAATGAAAGTTCTATGAAGTTTTGGGTAAAAATAACTGATAGAACTAATCACACTACTGAGAATGATAAATTATTCAGTATAGATAAGACAAAACCTGTTATTACAGTATCTTATAATACTACAGAAAGTAATAGTTACTATAATAAAGACAGAGTTGCAAATATTACTGTAACTGAAAGAAACTTTGATTTCTCTAAGTTTGAAGCATCGGGTACAGCAGGCTCATTGGGTAGTTGGTCAAGAAATGGAGATACTTGGTCAAATACTATGACATTTAGTGGTAATACTGATTATAAGTACACTTTGAGATGTACTGATAGAGCTAATAATGTTTCTGATGCTTATACAAGTGAGTCATTTACAGTAGATAAGGTAAATCCAACATTGTCTGTATCTTGGGATAATAACAGTGTTTTAAACGGTAATTATTATAAGTCTGCAAGAACTGCAACATTAACCGTAGTAGAGCATAATTTTGATGCATCTTTAATTAATGTTGCTAATGCTACTGTAAGTGGTTGGAGTAATAATGGTGATGTGCATACTGCTAATATTACTTTCAATTCTGATGGGGAGTATGACTTTACTGTAAGCGGTAAAGATAAAGCAGGTAATAGCTTTGATTCCAATTATAAAAGTGGTACTTTTATAATTGATACAGTAAAGCCTAATATAGAGGTACTTGGTGTATCGGATGGTGTATCTTATAAGAAGGACGCATCCTTTAGGGTAACTTTAAGTGACAAGTATTTAAATATTGATAATACTTCTGTAAGACTCTATGGTAAGAATCATAAAGAAAAGTATTTAATCGGTGTAAGTGTAGGAAACAGTATTACTTATTCATACGATGCTTTTCCAAAGGATAAAGATATCGATGATGTATATACATTAGAGATAGTTGGAAGTGACCTCGCAGGTAATATTGTAAAAGAAGAAAGGGTATTCTCAGTAAATAGATTTGGCTCAGAATATAAATTTGTAGATGAGGAGTATCTTGGTAATTACTTAAATACTTCTAAGGATGTTACAATTACTGAGTTAAATGTAGATAAGATTGATACATCTAAGGTTAAGTTTGTTGTAACTTTAAATGGTAAAAATATTGATATAGATTCCAAATATATTACTATTTCTGAAGAAGAGAAAGACGGTAAGTATTTATATACTTATACAATTAGTAAGGATGCCTTTACTGAGGACGGTAAATATGTTATTCAGATATATTCAGAATCTGATGATGGTACAGAGTATACAAGTGTAGCGGAAGAGTATAATTTTGTAATAGATACTCAAAAACCAGTAATTCTTGTATCAGGTGTAGAAAGTAATAGTATTTATCAGGATTATAACAGGAAGGTAACTGTTGATGTAAGAGATTTTTCTGGTGTAAAGAATATCTCAGTAATTCTTAATGGTAAAGCTATTGAGTACACTGTTGAAGGTGATATGTATGTATTCACAATACCTGAGAGTACTGATAGACAGAGTTTGGTAGTAAAAGTTACTGACCTTGCAGGAAACTCTAACGAAATAAAGGTAGATAATTTCATTATTTCATCAAATACTTGGGTATATCTGATTAATCAGATTTGGTTTAGGGTATTAATAGTGTTAGTTGCTCTTGCAATTATAGGTTTAATAGTATTACTTATTGTAAGAAAGCATAAAGATATTAAAAATGAAGAGATGCTTGCTAAAGAGAATGAAAAGTATTATAAGAGTTCAGGTGCAAGTTCATCAGGTAATTCTTTAGGTGATAAGGATGAAACGGAGTTAATGTCAAATGCTGATACCAATAAGGGTACTGATGTTGTAAACAATGATGACAATGATTCCAATACAGATATGCTTGAATAAATTATAGGGTATTAGAAAGGGTAAAGCTTTTTAAGGCTTTACCCTTTTATTTTTTGATATCTTGTTGAGAAAATAGTTTTAGTAATAGTTTTATATGAGGGAAAGATTAAGCTTTTATTTAATAGGAAATACTTGTAAAATATTAAGAAATATTGTAAAATAGTATCATAAAATAAAAGTTGGAGGTAGATTACAATGAAAGCAGGTTTATACACAAGAGAAATTAGAAAGTATTTAGAAGACAGAACAGATGAGGGTAGAAACAGATTACTGTTAGTTTTTATTCCTTTTATTGATAATATAGCAGAGTCTTACATATCGGATAATAAGGGTATCATTACTGAAGTTGAAGACTTTAAGCAGACTTTATATGTATGTACTATGGAGTTTATTGAAAATTATAATTACTTGGCAACTAACAGTGTATCTACCTTTAAACAACGCTTGGAAAAGCATTTAAATGCTGACATTAACAGGTATGTTAAGAGCTTGAATAGAAATTTAGAAGTAGCAGGTGGATTCAATACTGATACAAATGATTTTGATTTTATTGAAGCTTATGAAGATGAGGTTGCTTTTAAGGAGTTAGTAAAAGCATTAGAGTGTTTGACTCCCAGAGAGAAGCAGATTATAATGTGGAGGTATTTTGATTGTTTTACTCTTGATAAGATAGCAAATTATTATAATATTTCAAGAAATAGAGTTAAAATGATTATAGATAAAGCAATTTTTAAATTACAAAAATATACAAAGGTGCTTGTATAAAAGGAGGAAACCATGAAAGGGTATTATCTAAATTTAAATAATAGGGATTGTTTTCTCATTACAAATCAGCAGAGAAAGACTGATAAATTGGTTTTAAAGTTTTTAAATGCCTTGAAGTGTATTACCAATGATGACAGATTTACACCCTATTATGAGGTGTTGTACAAGGCTAAAAGTTGTATGCAACCAGCTACTATAGAAGAGCGTGTTATTGTTAATGGTAGGTTTGCAGGTTTAAAATACTTGGTAGTCAGTGGTAATGGTTTTGGTTGTACTTCATCACCAAGTTTAAATCCCTATGCAGAATTTATTGTAGTAAAGGATGAAGATTAATAATGGAAAAGAAGAAAACAGCAGCAGATATTTTAATTGAGGCTTTTTTAAAGGATGTTGACGAAAGAGGTACAATGCCTTGGCAGAGACCATATGAGAGATATAATGCTTTTAATTGGTATACAAAGAAAGCTTACAGAGGGTTTAATAGACTTCTCTTACCCTTTGGGGAGTATCTTACAAAAAACCAAATAACTAAGTATAATGCAGAGAAAGGTTATATCGAATTAGACGAAAATGGCAGGTTGAAGGATATAACTCCTCAGGCTTATTATATGCAGAAGGGTATTAAGTGGTTACCAGTAGTATTTTTTAAGGTAGATAAGAAATCAAGTAGCAGGGAAGAAATAGCTGAAAACTTTCCTGACTTTGATAAGTTTAATTCAGATGAAATTGCTTATGCAGGAAGAAAAAATGGATACTTATATTATGTTGAAAAGGGCAAATGCGTTAAATCCCGAAACATTTTAAGGTATTATGATGTAGCTGATAGGAAGCATTTCAGAAATGCCAATGGTGACTATCTACCATCCAGAATTGAAACAGGTGAGGTAGAGATAACTAAATCTGATGCTAAAGAAGTAATGGATAATTACATAAATCTTTCAGGTGTAAAGGTGGATTATAAGAATTATGGCACTCCTTGTTATGTACCAGATTGGGATTTGGTCAGATTAAATCCTCTTACTAAATCTGAAGATGCTTGGTTTTCCACTGCATTTCACGAATTGGCTCATAGTACAGGGGCAGCATCAAGGTTGAACAGAAAGGGTGTTGTCTCACCAAGTGTAATGAGAGAATCTACATATGCTGTAGAAGAGTGTATTGCTGAAATCGCAGCTTGCCTATGTTGTGCAGAGACAGGTATTTCAGATTTTGAGACCTCTTGTTCTGAGGAGTATGATAACAGTGTATCATATGTTCAGGCTTGGAAGAAAAGAGTAAAAGACTGGGGTAAAGATTTTATTTACATTGTATCTCAGGCTGATAAGGCTTTCAATATGATATGTGGTGCACCTGACAGTGTAGCACTTGATGAGGATGGTCAGGAAATAGAATAAAAGGTTGATTTTAAGAATAACAAGTATAGGGTAATATCTTAATGTAGGGGGTTTATTATGACAATATTTCAGTATTTAAAATGTATGGGTAAAATTGAGGACTTTGCTAAAAAAGTTTATGAGAAGTCAAGGAACTGGTGGGTATTTGAAACACCTGAGTGGTCTTTTGTAGACGGGAAAGAAAAGGTTCTGATAAAAGGTAAGAAGTACAATTTATCCAACATCTTGTGTAACAATGTGACCTCGGCAGAGTTAAAAAGTATGACGGATAAAGTGTTGGATTTGATAGCGACTAAGAAGGGTTTAAATAAGAGTACCATCGCTAAAATAAAGGTAACAGGTGTATCTGTTCATATATATTTTGAAGGTGAAGATGAAAACGATTGGAGAAGCGGAAAATGTTACACTCTTAGTGACATATATGATATGTGTGAACTAAAAAAGCCAGTGAAATCAGATAACCCTTTCAAAGAGTATCAGATTGTTGATAAAGGTACTGGTATGGTGATAAACCCAGAATGGGTAGCACTAAATGCTATCTCAATACTCTCTGAGTTAAAATATCAGGGTTTTGAGTTGTTATTAAAACAACATATAATTTCAAGGGAAGGTCAGGAAGAGTATTATTACCTTTTGGTACATAAAGCAGGAGTAATAGTGACTTTAAATGACATAAAAGGGTTCTATCCTAAACTAAAAGGTAGTATGTTCATTATATGTAACGGTAATTCTAAAAATCTTCACTCTATCCTTAAAGAATGGGATGGAGGCGGAAATTGTTTTAGGAAAAACATATATTTGGGTATTACAAATGAATTAAGAAAAGCGTATGATTTGTCAGATGTAAAATGGGTGTGTGAACTTTCAGATAGTAGCATATTATCCTCTTTTTGTATATACAGTGGAGCGGATTGCTTAGAGTATTTAGGGGGTTCTATAAGAGAGGAAAACGGTGGTGACAATAAATGCTATATGTTAGACGACGCTTTTAGTAGTGTTGAGTTGAGTATGTATTGTAGCTACTATGAAAATATGATTATCTTTAATAAAATCTCTCAAAACAAGTTAAAAGTACCAGTAAGAGAGTTTAACAAGTGTTACAACGATAGAATAGCAGCCTTTAAAGAAAAGTACCCCTCTGAGTGTTATCTTATGTCAGAGTGTGCTAAAAGAATAGATGAAGCTTATAGGGTAACTAATAAATAATTTTATTTTAAGATTTGTAAAAACTTGTCTAAAAAATATTTGTATTTGAGTATAGTAAATCTATTTTCAATGTATATTAAAATATATACATTGAAAATTTTGAGGTAATTTGTATAAATAAAAAGGAGAATAGTATGGATATTTTACTTTATTTAGATAGAATGTGTAAAATTGAGGAATACCTTACAAGAGAATTAGGGTATTCTAAGTCAAGAGATTGGGAATTTTCAAACCTGAATAGAATAAAGGTTGGAAAGAAGTATTATAAGGTTCCAAGTATCTTGCAGGAAAATGTTTCTGACAGGGAATTGCGTAAGCAGTCGAGTTATGTAATTTCAAAGATTGCAAAATTAAGAAAGATTTCTACATCTAATATTATAAGTATGGAAGTAACCAGAGATGGTATTAAACTGAAAGTAAGGGGTAAGGGAACTGTATTTGTAAATCTTAACAGTTTGGTAGTTACATTTAATAAGGATATTCCGTATGCTTTACCTTTTCCAGGTCAGTCTTTCATAGATGATACTGATGAGAACAATCTTTTTGCAACTTTGAATTATTTGAAGGATTATGGCTTTGAACAGATTTTTACAAAAACTATAGATTACAGTGGAATGGTTAATGATTACTATATGTATGCTAACAAGATTGGTGTTATTATTGTAGTTAATAAGGTTAAGTACAAAGATTCAAACACAAGTAATATCAAAGGGTATGCTTTTTTGTTTGGAAAAAAGAAGTATAACTTTGAAGCTAAAGCTTTAATTGATGATTACGGAACTGTTATTGAAGATAGAGATGATTGTCTTGTTATAAATCTTGGTGCTATGTTTATTAATGATATGAATGATTTTTGCAGAGGTACTAACTTTGAGTTTTATGGGTTAAGAGACTTAAGTAATGAGCAGATAGCAATCTTTAGTAGATACGCTCATTTCAGTAGTATGAGTAATATACCAGCCGAGTTAATAAGAATTAAAACTATTGTAGAAGAGTCTGTACCGACGGAAAATATATCCCAGATATGTTGTGACCCCTATTTAATGGATTATAGTAAAGTATTGCAACTCGACAAGGTATTTAATGATGTTACAAATAGTACAAAGGATGATGATTATAGAAATCTGATTAATTGTATCTATGTGTATAGTAGATATCTTTATACTAAGTATAAATTAAAGCATCCTAATAATTTTTATATCTTGGGAGAATGTTCAGGCTTAGTTAATAATATTTATGACGGAGAGGTAAAGATAGATGTTTCTAATCTTATTCCAAGTAAATTAAAGTATGTTTTGAGGCACGATGATTTTGATTGTTATAACTTGTTGTTTAATAAGGATGTAGGAACAAAGTTAGTCGATAGGGTACTTCTTGAATTTAAATCTTTTACTCAAAGAGATAGAATTGATTGTAAGGTAGTTGTTAATGAGGACAATTTGTATGATATGTTCTCCGAGTTATGTCCTTATGGTTTAAGAGGTCTTATTCTTTATATTGATAGTAGTGGTTCTGTTGTAGCATATAAGTGTCAGTTTGGTTATATTAGTGTTTTTGATGCTAATATGTTTAGTTGGGAGGTAGTTAAAAATGACAGCATCTACCGTTGAGAGATATTATAAAGGTGCTTTATTTCTTACAGGTAAGGGAAAGATTGTACTTTATTGTGGTAATTCTCCTAAGACTGGTAAAAAGACATATCTTTGGGTAGATAATGCAATCTATTATGCAGAGAATGGTAATTACAATATTGTAAATTGGTCTATTATTCGCTCAAGGTTATTTGAAAACATAGACTTGCTGATATCAAGGGGTACTACAATTATGTTAAATGAGACTCCGTATTCCTTAAAGCTGTTTTTAGGTTACATACAGCAACAGAGTCCTACTTTAGTAAATTTTCTTAACGGTTTTAAAGATGTTAAGACTTCTACAAATATAAGTAAAGGTTTTAAAGCAGGGTATTTGTACAAGAAGATAAAAACGGGAGAAACCTATGTATATTTGGGGAATTTAGTTGTATCAATAAGTAGTATGTATAGAGTTAAAGGTGAAGTTCGTAAGGTACATTTGTTTATGTACTATACTAAATGGGATGCAGATTATTATGGATTTGCAGATACCCTTAATTCAAGGTTAACAATGGGATATGACGGTCACTTTTCAATTAACTTTAAAAAGAGTGATGTTGAAGAAGTAGGTAAGGTTGTTGATGAAGAATTTATACCTATTGATAACGAAAAGGTGCTATATCTTTAAAATAAGAGGGTAATCTTAGTATTACCCTCTTATATTTTGTACGCAAGAATATATTGTAGATTATTGTAATATATGGTAAAATAATAATATAAGATAAATAAGGAGGTAATATAGTGGAAAAGAGAGTATTAATTGTAGATTTTAATCATCAGTTGTTCACTTATTTCCATTCAAATCACAGACTTTCTTGTAAAGTAGTGGTAAATGGTGAGGTAATTGAAAAGGATACCACCATTCAGAATGCTTGTATTAAAAACATACATAGATGGTCAAACGGAGGGGTATTTCCTACAGCAGTATGTTTCGATAGGGGTGTTCCTGCAAGAAAGGCGTATTGGCAGAAGGAATTTCCTGAAATGTCAATAGGTTCAGGTAAAGAATATAAGGGTAACAGAGAGAAAATGCCAGAAGCTATGTTTGAAGCAGGCTCAGATTGTGAATCTCTGTTAAGAAGTGCAGGGGTATCTTGCTTTGCTCATAAAAATTATGAGGCTGACGATTTGATTTATGCTTGTGTTCAGAGAGCCAAAGAGAGATACCCAGGAATGCCTATTGATGTTGTAACAAATGATGCTGACTTGCTTGCTTTGGTAGATGATACTGTTTCAGTATTCATTAGAAGTAGAAAGTTGACTTGGGCAGAAAATGATGCTATTAAGAAGACTCATTACATTCAGGTTACTCCTCAAAACTTTCAGGAAGTTGTTGAAGATTTATCAGCTTACAAGGGTTTTATGATTCCATATAATACTCTTTTACTTCATAAGCTGTTAAGGGGTGATAGTTCTGATAATTTCTTGAGGAAAGAAATTAGTAGAATGTACCCTAAGTCAAAGTATAACAATATGATTTTGGCTATGGAAGAAGATGAGATTAACTTTGAGGAGGTATTCAGATACAGTCCGCCAAGGTATGAAATCTTTAATAAAGTAACTGGAGAGGTGTTTGACGGTACTCTTGAAGAAGCTTTAAAATCCCCAGAAAAAGCTAACCTTAAGAAAAGAATGAAAGATTCTGAGGAACTCGAGGCTATCTTGTGGTGCTTAAAGAAATATTCACCTATTTCTGATGAGCAGCTTGAGGTAGTAAGAAAGGTATATATAGGTATGAACCTTAATCAGCCTTATCTGAACAGGGATACTAATTTGAACAGGTTGGAATACAAGGTAGGTAAAACAGAAAGTACAGATATTTCATCCTTTGATGAAATAGAATTACAGAAAGTTATTTCTCCTTTAAAGATTATGTTAAATATTAAATAAAATGATTATACCCTATCTACGAAATAGATAGGGTACTTTATATTATAAGGAGTGTTTGTAGTGAGAACTAACTATAACGGTATTAATCAAAATGGAGATTCTGATGTAAATTGGTTTAATGAAAATGTAAGAGATGTAGAAATTTCTGATAATAAAGGTAATAATTTTAGAGAGGTTGAAGATGCTGTCGATGTAGAAAAGGCTTTTATTCGTGAAGGGTTGGTTAATGCCTACATTACTATGGATGAAGCTATGTTGGTAAAATCTGCTGAGGAAGAAAGTCTTAAGGAGGAGATAGATAGTAAGAGTAATTATCAAGAAGGTTCTCCTTTTGAGGGTGGTAAAGAGAATGATTTTAAACCAGAACAGGGTAAAAAGAAAAAATTATCCAGAGGTGCAATAGTTGGTATTATCTTAGGAAGTGTGGCAGTGGTAGGTATAATTGTCACTTTAATTATTATGTTTGTAATAATGCCAATGAGCAAGGGTAGTGACTCTACAAAGGAAACAACTATATCAGCAGGGGTATTAGATGACTTGCAAAGTAGAATAAATGTACTTTATACTGATAACTTAAAGTCTGACATCAAAGATGGGTACACTGTAAGTGATTTAGATGCTTTTAGAAAGGAATTAAAGACCTTAAGTAATTCTACAGATGTATCTGATGTAGAAAAAGAGTTAAATACTATTGAAGCTTATATGACTGATAGTAAAAAGATTAAAACTTACGCTGATTTATCTTTTAATATTGAACCATCTTTTGTTAATGAAGATTGTACAAATGTAATTCAGGGTTGTGAAACTTACACAGTAGCAGGTTTAAAAGCAACAATATCTAATCTTGCTCAAGGGGTATTAGCTGATAGAAATAATTATGTTGATATTAAGAAGTCTTTATCAGCAGTATCAGATGCAAGTACCTTTAATGAAGGTAATTATCAAGAAAAGATTAGCGGTGTTAAACATGAAGCTAATAAAAAGGAATTACAGTCAATGTATGATAAGTTAGTATCAGATAAAAATACTGCCTTAGCTGAAAAAAAGTTAAAAAACGCTAAAGATGAAGCTGAAAAGAAATTAGCTCAGGATGCTTTAACTGAGGCTCAGAATAAACAGAAACAAGCAGAAAAAGAGTTAAGTAGCGTTAAAAAGCAGTTAGAAGATGCTTTAAAAACTCCTACTGAAGAACCAACAAAGGCAACAAAGGCAGAGAGTGTAACTCCAACAGATAGTGTATCTATTGTAGAAGAGAACACAGAAGGGGGTAATTAATATGCGTAGCTTAGAAGAGTTATTTATTCGTGAATTTCGAGATGAGGTATCAAACAAAGTAGGGTATAAGGATGTTTATAAAATGCCTTTACCTGAAGAATGTTCTTCTTGGGAAATAAGTGGTACAGATTTGTTTGCAATAAAGAATGTAGATAAAGAGTATTACAATTCTTTAGAAAAAACAATAGTAAGAAGAGTACCATCTGGGTACGAAGTTAAAAGAAGAGTTATCGATAAGGTTACTCGAGGTTTTAAAAAAGATGATGAAGGTTCATATGTATATGAGAATTATTCAGTGCCTAATGGCAGTATGGCTGTAATATCAGATAAAAAGATAGATTTGCCTTATAAAGAATATAAATATCCGTCAAAAGACGGCTATGGGTATGTAGATTTTATTGAGAAGAATGGTAATGTGGAATACATATATGTACTTCCAAAGACAGTATTATACAAGATAAACCAGACAGCATTAGTTTTATCTGTAAAGAATATGAAAAACTATTGGGGTAGAGGTATAATGACTTGGGTAATGGGCACAGTGTTTCTGCATATAGTACCTTATAAACCTAATAGTCAGTATATTGGTTCTAAGATACTTAAAACAGGTTATACTTTAGATTACAGCACAGAAATAGGTAAGTTATTAACTTATTGGCAAGGGATAGGTATAGTACCTAATATAACTTTAACTTCTTTATGTGATGGTACTAATTTGGCTCTAAAAGAAACTGTAGTAGGGTATGAAAGTTATATACCTGTAGATAGTATGGCTTACGGTGATAAGGAAGTTTACGGTGGTGATGTAGCAGAATGAGTTATTTTATCTGTAAAGGAAGTTACTATTACTTAGTAGACAAGGTATCGGGAGAAGGGTTTTCATTCTCTAATTTTGGTAGAAGTATAGAAAGAGTTCCAGCTGATTATGCTTTATCAATAGGGGGAAATGTTGAAGAAGCTGATATTATTAGTATTTTATATGATGTTAACAGTGATGTATGTGAAGTGTATTTCAATGGTAGCAAAAAGCGGATAAAGCAGAAGGGTATGTCAGTTTTTGCAACATTGAAGAATCATGTTAAGCTGTTAACATATATACCTTTTAGGGTAATAAGAGATGATTGTCAAGGGTTGAATCAACTTTTATTACCTGTAGAAGAAGGTAGTATAAGTTTTAATGAAATTTTACAATTGATAATTTAGATTTAAGAATGTTTTTTAGTTTTGGTAGAAACTGTTGCATTTTTTCCTATTTTATGGTATAATATAAACAAATAAATTAAGGGGGTAATTAAATGTTATCCGAAATTATATCTATGAATAGGAAGGCAAAAGTAAAGTTAAAGCGTTTAATGGAGGTCAAGAAGTATTATCTTTCGATGTACAGATGTTATATGATGATGTTATATGATAAGGGTTACATAGATGACCCTACTGTTCTTAATAAAAACAAGTTACTTAAACTTCTTGTTGAGATGAATGTAAATGATTTATATACATATTCGGGAAAGATTGAATTAAATTCAGATCACTGTTTATATGCTATGGCTAAGAACAGAGATAATGATGAAATATTTGAAATGCTATCATTATTTTTTAAAGTATTTAAATATAGGGAATACTGTAAGACAATAGATAATATCTTTGAAGAATATTCCTTTAGAGAAAGAGACATCAATTTAGTTAAAACTTTGATGGTAGCTAAAGGAGCAAGGGTAGTGCAGAGGTCAGGTATTCCCTTTAATACTGCTGTTGGTAGATGTATTTCTGAATTTATGACAGAAACAAAGTCTATTGATATAAATGAATGTATTTGGTGCCTTGCTTTGAAAACACTTGGAGTACCTGAAGAAGATTGGTATAAAGATGGTGTTTTTGATGCTGAGTTATCTCATAAGGATGAAGTTGAGAATGCAAAGGGTATTTTAAACGGGGTTTATGTAGTAAGTGGTGGTAAATACTTACCTTTGTTGAAAGAGTGGCTTTTTAAACATAGATGGAATTATGAATCTAAGTTTAAAATGGAGTTATTAGGTTTATATGACTATGTATTTAGTTCAGAGGTATCTGAAATCTCTAAATACATAGATACAAAACTTGAAGGCTTAAAAGATTATGATATTTTAGCTATTCAAGATGCTAAAATTTATTATAATATACCAAGAAATACTTTTGATATGCCTTTTGGGTGTTTTAGCATTGTGTGTGGGTATGATGAAGTATTATCAGAGGAAAAAGAAAATATATATGGTTATACTGGAGAAGCTTATTTAGAAGATTACCTCTTAGAAGAGGATATTGACTTTGTAGGGTGTCCAATAGAGGTACAGGGTAAGATTTGTTATGACCTCGAGCAGACAGGTATCAAATATGATACTTGGTTCAAGTCTGAAGGAGCAAATTTTGAATTTGTAGATAATGCTGTTGGAAAGTATTCCAATGAAATATATAAGAAGTATAAAGAATCTCAGTGTGATGCCAACAAATTGGTAGCAACTGTTGAAGTTAAAGATGAAAATGATTTTAATAAAGCTGTTAAAGAGGCTTTGAGGTGCATAGTTATAGGGGGATGACACTATGTTTATTGATTTAAAAGTAGATGACCAGGGTAATTTTGCTTTTGTTGAAAAATACAAACCATACAGATACACGCACGGTAGCATTAAATTGTTAATGCTTGTAGATGCAGGAGTAGGTATGGTAGAACCTGTTGTATTTAGGGGTAATAGTTTTATTCCGATTAGTCAAATAGAAAAGGAAATGGGTATTGATAAATATATCAAGGCTAAGAAACCTTTTTATTCTATGTTAGGTAAGGGAAATCTTATTGTTAATATGAATGTAGCCTTTGATTTATCAACAGGTGAGTTTATTAAGGATAAAACCTATTATCAGGCTTACACTATTGTTAAAGATAGTTTAAGATTTAATAAAGGTAAGGGTGTTTGGTCAGTAAATACTCGAATGTTAAGGTCAAGTTCTCCAGAGCTTGATTCTTGGTTTGAGAAGTTATCAGAAGATATAGCAAAAACAGGTTTTGATAGGGAGAAGTTCTTAAAATCAAGAATTAAATAAGTAAGGCAGGTTGTAGAAAAATGGGTAAAAGTTTAATAGAACATCTTGGGAAGTGTGATTTACTTGGTGAGCAAACTCCATTTAGGTCAATCGTAGAACAGTTGGTAGTAAATATAGTAAAGCAGGGCAAATGGCTTGGATTTGCAACGAGGGTAGATGATAGTCAGGTTAATATCTTTGATTTGGCAGGTAGTAAAGAAAAACTCGGTTCGATGCTTTACAAAGAGGTAGAGTGCGATGATGGTTATCGTACATCATTGTATAGATACTTACTTAAAGATTACTTATGTTATTATGAAGCACCAACTGTAATTAAGCAGAAGAATTACTCAGGGTTTAAAGATTCTTATAATAAATATTTGATTACTTCAAATATTTGCGTGGTTGCAGAATGGTTGGGTATCTCTATAGAAGAAGCTTTACAAAAGTATGGCTCTCGTTTAGAGGGTACTTATTATGAGGATATGATGTGTCCTTATGTAAAGTTAACGGTAGCTAAGGACGGTACTAAAAAGGTTGTAAAACCAAGGTCAGATTTAAACCTTTCTTTGAAGGGTACTCGAATAATTCCTTTATTTGCTCTTAAGAGAGGAATTGAGGTACTGTATGATATTTGCTCCAAGGATTTTTACAATGTGACCTTTGTAAAAGACTCAGGTCAGAAAAGAACAATTTGTGTGTGCTTTGATTATGACAAGTTGGCATCTGTATATAAAGATGCAGGTTTGTTGTTATCAGCATATGAAGACCAGTTTAAAGGTGATATTTTAAATGCAAGAACTTTATCCAGAGGGTATATAAGAGTTATTGAAGTTGGAACAAACATCAATAACGAAGCTTTAAGAAGTATTAACATTGCAAGGATTCTGTCAATAGAAAAGACAGAACCAGATTTAACATTTATAAATGTTAATTTAGATACTGTAAAAAATACTTTCTTATCTAAATTATCCTCAAAAAAGGTAAATTATGCTGAGCTTGTTGATATGCTTAACCTGTTTGGTGTAGGAACAACGAGAATGCATAATGGAAAGGTAATTTCTTCCTATCCAGAATTGGAAAGCTGGGTAGATTCCCAGGAAGTTCTTTTAAGTACCCCATTTATTAAGCAACTTGCATTATTTATGATGGGTAATCCCCAGTGGTTTGATGGTTATACAGGTGAAGAGGTGGTTGCACCAGTTGTTGAAGAAACTACTGATGGTACTTCTGATTTAGATGACCTTGAATTAGATTGGGATTTTGATTAAACAAGGAGACGATTTAGTATGGCTAAGGCAAAAACTCTTAAGGAGTTAAAAGACAACATTTCGGTTGTAAAAGCTACTCAGCTTGAGTTAAGAATGAATGCAACCATTATCAATGGGTATACAGAGGAAATTAAGAACTATGTAATGAGTCAGGTTACAAGTAAGTATGGTCATATAGGTATGCCTACATTACATTTCTTCCTTGATGCTTTTCCTGATGCAAAATCAAAGTATGAGAAACTGTATGTTTCTAAAATGGAAGGTCAGAAAGGGTATGAGCAGGTAGATGTAGATACTATGATTGCTCAGGGTTTTCTTTTTGACAGTCTTTGTTTTGTGTTTGACTCTCAGAAAAATACCTATTCTTTGGCAACGATGAATTTTGAGTTGCTTTATGATTTAGATATTGAGTATGATATGCTTAAACAGGTAGCAACAAAGAATAAGCAGGGTTTTGTAAAGGCTTACAGAATTGATGTTGAGTATTGTAATGATGATAAAGAGTTTACTTTTAAGGCTGTAAATCCAAGAGATTTTGACATTGATGAAAATAAACTCGATGAGCAGGAGGGTAAGAGATTCTTTATTGTACCTTACAATTATGTGGTGTGGTATATGAAGGCGGTAGAACTTCTTCTTAAGAGAGGTTATACCTTGAGAATTCACCAATCTTTGTCAGGTATTGAGAAGATTAGATTGATTACAACAAATCAGGAGATTTTATCTAAGTTTTGTGATATTCCTGATGCAACGAAGGGTTTAACTGCCAAGTTTTTCCCATTGAAGGGATTCTTTTATGCTCCATCAGTAGGAGCTCCGAGTACAACGGCTATGGTAACGAATATTAATCTTTTTGATACGACGGTAATTAAAAATTCTCTCCCTAATGATTTTAAAACATATAATATTTCAAAACCATCTGATGCAGTAGGAGATTTGATTGCTGAAGGTCTAATCATCAATAAGCTGATGACCTTAAAGGCTGAAGATATAGGTGATTTCTATTACATTATTGAGAATTTACCTGCTAAGAAGTATTTTGCAGCTGATGCTGAGAATATTTCTGATGGAGATATTGCAAAGTATCTTCATTCATTATCAGACTTCTCAAAGAAGAGAGTTTATTCAATGTTAGGTATTGAGAAAGAGCTTGCAAGAAGAAGAGCAATCATTGGTAATGGCAGACAGATGACTGCTAAAGAAATCAATGATATTGAGAATACATTTAAGAATGGTATTTGCAGGGTAATTATTCAGAAGAAGGATTGCCGATTAAGTGCCATTATGGGTACTAACAATAAGGTAATTCTTCAGAAGATTTATGGTAACCCATTAAAGTATGAGAGCTTTGCTCATAGATTTTATATGTTGTTAAATTGGCTCAGCGATGAAGGTAACAATTTAAGTGATGACTCTATTGATGATGAGTTAAAGTATTTAGGTTTAGGTTACGGACCTGAGGGTATCAAGGCTGTTAATACTTATTTAAGCTCTGACAGGAGTACTGTAGATGAGGAAAACTTAAAAGGTGCTTTAGCAGACATATTAGGGGTAAGTCTTAAGAGAAGTAATGCTCAGGTATCGACTAATAAGGTTTCCACTAATGTGTTAGTTAGAACATTGACTGCACGATTGGATGAAAATCATAATCCTGTTGATTATTATAAGTATATTGATAAATCAAAAATTATCGGTGGTATGATTTTTGAATAATAAGTAGTAAGGAGGGAATTCTATGTATTCTGAATATGAAAAGTATTTGTTAAATATAAGAAATAGTTTAATACAGAATGGCATAGAGTTCCCTGAAATTACTAAAGGTGATATGAATTACTATGAGTTATTTAAGCTTGGTATTAAGTTAAGTGATATACTTTTGTATTACAGGGTATTAGCTGTAAGTGGTTCAGGTGATGGTCTTGAGAATTTTTTCTTGCCAATCAACACATCTTATGTAGATAAGATAAGGGGTATTTGCTATTCAGAGTTTGTATCAGATGTTCTTCCAACCTATAAAAAGTTGTCATTAGGTATAGAGCCAGAGGAAGAAACTGACGATGTTGCCTTAGAAGAAGATGATGATACTGAAGAAGTATCATCTGATTTTTCAGAAGATTTATTTAATTCTATGTTTGAAGAAGACAGTATAGAGGAAGATGGATCAGATGACACGGATGATAATATTGAAAACGATTTTGACGCTACAATTAAGCAAAGGTTAAAGGAAAATACAGAGTATGTTCCTAATGGGGTATATCTTGAAGAGTCGGAGGGAGAGAAACCTTTTAAAAGGTATTCAGACGATATAGTTTATACTGAAAGAGGTGCTTTCTTAGATGACGAACCTGCTGTTAAGGAAAGCGATTATTCTGAGGAAGGGTATTCAGAGAGTTCATATGACGAAGACGAAGAGGATAGTTACTCTGAGGAGAGTGATTACTCTGATGAAGAAGATGACTATGAGGAAAGCGATTACTCTGATGAAGAAGATGACTATGAGGAAAGTGATTATTCTGATGATGACTTAGAAGAAAGTGATTATTCCAACGAAGAAGATGACTATGAGGAAAGTGATTACTCTGAGGATGAAGAAGGTGACTACTCTGAGGACGAGTACCAAGAGAGTGATTATTCTGAAGATGAAGAGGATGACTATGAAGAGAGTGATTACTCCGAAGATGAGTATGAAGAGAGTGATTACTCTAACGAAGAAGATGACTATGAGGAAAGTGATTACTCTGAGGATGAGGAAGATTACTCAGAGGGTAATTACTCAGAAGATGAAGATAGTGCTTACTTAAAGGGTAGTATAGATAGTGTAAAACCTAAGAAAACAAAAGATTTAGGTGATGAATTACAGGATATTACTAATACGGTATTAACCAATCTAAAACAAAAAGCTGTAAATTTCTTAAAGAAAAAAGAATAGTATAGGTTTTTTGGAATATATGCTATGTGGCAAAGATTGTTATATTATATATGCGTATCAAAAATATTTTAAAAGGAGTAGATTTAAAAATGATTAACGCAGTTACAAGAGATGCACTTGTTAATGAATTCCAGACAGGTGTAACAAATATGTTTGAAGAGGTAAAGGGTAATTATAATATTGCTGAAGCAATGTCATCAAATAGTATTGATGATGTGAGAGCAATTATTAAAAAGGTACAGTCTTTAATGATTGCCAACATTCCAGAGGGTAGAAATGCTCCTAAGGCTTCTCTTTACATTTCTTCTTCGGGTGTTAATGAGATTAACGTAATTAATATTACAGTAGCTAATAAGATTTCATCAAGTAAATCTTTCAGTTATCAGACCTCTATCACAAAGGGTAAGACAATTGAAAAGATTGTTGATTTTATGAAGGATGTTTACACAGCTCTCCTGATCGATGATCTTGTTTGTGAAAACCTTGAAAGGGTTAATGAGGTTCTTGCTGAGGCTGTTAAAGATGCAGGTCTTTCTTATGGTATCAGAGTAGTTTCAACTCTTGGTAATGACAATAAAAAGATTGCATCAATGACAGATGATGAGGTTGTATTTGTGGCAGACCCAGAAAGAGTATTTACTCTTGATACAATTATTGTACTTCTTGATGAGGTAGATGATGTTATTACAGAAGATGTAATTACTTCTCATTACAACAGTCTTGTTGATGATATCTCGCAGGCACAGACGCCCGAACAGCTTGTGGGTATTCACGGGGGTGCTTTAATCTCTTATATTTGTGATATCAGTAAGAGATTGAAACCTCTTACTCTTATCAAGAGAATTTGCAGTAAGAATATTGAAAAGTTAAGAGGTTCTAAGGATGCGGTAGCTTATTACCTTGAAGATGATGTTTTTGCTCTTGTTGAGAGAAGAGACGGTAACTTCACAGTAGTTCTTTCACCTTTTGATGTAAAAACTCTGAGAAGAGTAGATGTAGATGTTCTTAAGGGAATTGCTTAAGCGTCTGTTATGATTAAAGGGGTTGCTTGTCAACCCCTTATTTTTATAGGAGGTAAAAATTATGGTAGATAAAGATTTTGAAAAATTAGTAGATGATGGTACAGAGGTTACTCCTGATTCTAATACTCAAGAGGTAAAGCCAGTAAAATTAGGTAAAGGTGCAGTTGCGGGAATTCTGATGGGTATTTTATTTATCGTTGCGATATTAATACTTACCGTTGCCAGTTGCCAAGTTGAGAAAAAAGAGAATGTTTCTCAAAATGATGGAAGTGTAATTTCGTCATCTACAGCGGTATCAGAACCTGTATCAAATATGGGTGAAAATTCTGTAAAAAATGAAGAACAGACCACCGTTTTTTCAGAGGTAGCTACTACATCATCTGAAAATTCAAAAAGTGCTAATTCTCAAAAGCCAGTTGAGAATAGTCAAAATTCCGTAGTAGATAGTAATTCAGGCTTAAAAGAAGTAGCTTTACCTGCGTTTGGTAATGAGTTAAACTCGAAGGGTATTGTCATTAGTAAGCATGTATATTCCTATGAGGGTAGTTATATTTATGGTATAAATGTTTCGGTTTTGATTGGTGATACAACTAAAACAGTCCAGTATTTCTGTCCTAAGAATACTTATGATGCTTTAAATACTACTGATACATTGTCTGTTGTTTACCAGCAAGATAGTAGCGGTGGGGTAAGCATAGTATCTATTTCAAAATAAACAGATAATGATTTTTAAGAATATAGGTAATTTATGATTATACTTTAAGAATGTAGTTATGCGTGTGTTCCTCTTTTAGTGCGAGGGTATTTAGGTTTGTAGGATTTTTCAGTTTTTTCTGTATTTTCTTGCTGTTTTGTATATTTTACTAAAAAGATGCGTATCTTTTGTACAGTTTTTACAAACTCAGAAAAATTCGAAAAAAAATTTGAATAAAGACTTGCAATTTAAATATTTGGTGCTAAAATAGAGACATCAAATAAAGGGTAGAGCAAAAAAATTCAAGCTCTATATACTTTAAATATATTATAAAGGAGAACTAATTATGGCATTAACAGTAAGTAAGAAAAAGGTAGAAGAGACAGCTCCAGTAGCAGAGGCAGTAGCTGATGTAAGAGTTAAGGAGAAGGCTAAGGCAGAGGCAGTTGCTCCGACATATGACGAGTCAAAACTCGGTTCTATGAGCGATGCAGTTGAATTTGTTGCTCCTCTCGGTGACCCGTCACATCCTGATACTACAACAGATAAGGAAGGTAACAAGACAGTTACTCCTTTCATCGTAGGTTACAGATTTAAGGCTCTTAAGGATGTCGAAGTTCCTGAGTGCGGTCTTGACAAGGATGCTCGTAAGAATCTTATGTCTTACATTCCTGAGCAGAAGAACAACAAGAAGCTTGTAAAAGCAGGTCAGACATTTGATCTTACTCGTTTTGAGGCAGCACTTCTTCTTGCATCAGTTGAGTTCAATGGTGCAATCTCAGGCGGTGACAAGACCTTTATCGGTGTTTACCAGACAAAGACAATGAATAGCAAGAAGGGTACTGTAGGTACTACATCTGCAGCTACTGCACTTCCTACATTCGCTCTTAAGGCAGCTGGTGCAGGCAGTATCAAGGACTACAAGATTATTGAAGTTCTTACTTTCGCATCAGAGACAGTAAACAAGGATAAGAATGGTAATCCTATTACTCGTAAGAAGAGAACAATCATTCCAGGTTTTGAGAAGTGGGAACCACTTTGCCTTGCACAGACACCTACAAAGTCTGCTACAGGCGGTGTGAAGAAGACTCCTACAAACCGCAGAAATGCAAATGCAGAAGCATTCTTACAGCTCGTTGCAAGAAAGTAATTTCTTGTTTAAGCAGTACGATAGGGCAGTCAATAGACTGCCCTATTTTTGTAGTTAAAATATTATAGAGCTGTGAATAATAGTAAAGAATATAAGTCAATAGGTATCTTTGTTTTAAGGGGAAGTTATGTATGAAAGAAGATACAAATATTTCTTTTGCAAGAAAATACAGACCTACAAGCTTAAGTGGGTATATCGGTAATGCTGATATTAAAGATACCACTTGCAGATATTTAAAAAATCCAAAGAAACCTCAAACTATTCTATTAACGGGTAATAGTGGTTGTGGTAAAACAACTTTGGCTCGAATTATCGCTAAGGAATATCTTTGTGAGAATAGAAATGAACTTACAGGAGCTTGTGGAGAGTGTTTTACCTGTCAGGCAATGGACGAATACATATTAACGGGCAATACGGAGAATTTACCTGACTTGTATGAGATTGACTCATCTGATAAGTCGGGTAAGAAAGATATAGACGCTATGTTGGGTAGTATGGAATACCCACCAGTTGGTGGTGACTGGAAAGTCTATATTATAGATGAGGTACATCTTTTAAGTGAAGGAGCTATGGGTAGATTACTTAAATCTGTAGAGGAGCCACCTGAATATGTACTTATGATTTTCTGTACTACAAACCCTGAGAAGTTATTACCTACTATCCGTAACAGATGTCAGTTGAAGTTACCAGTTAGTAAACCTACTACTTCTGATATAGTAAAATTACTTGAAAGGGTATGTTTAGAAGAAGGTAAAGAGTATAATATCACTGGACTTAGAATGATTGCTACTCGAAGTGATAATGTAGTAAGAGATAGTTTAAACAATATTGAACGAGTACTTACTACGAGAGAAGATGCAACTGATAAGAGTGTTAGTGAAGAGTTTAAAGAGGTATCCGATAAGTTTGTATTTAATTTTTTTAATTGTTTATTAAATAAAGACTATATGGGGTATGTTGATATGATGTATAAAATAAAAACATCATATACTTTTGAACAGTTTTTGATTTCCTTAAGCAATTTTACCAAGAGGGGTATTTACATTGTCAATGGAATAGAAGTTGACGGCTTATCAACAGATGAGTTAACTTCTTACATGAAACTGTTTAAGAAGATGAGTCCGAAGCAAATAAGTTTTATTTTATCTGCTTTAAAGAGAATGAGTTTAGGTGACATTGAAGCTAATTTTATGTCTTTCATTTATTCTGATTTAGAAGATGGTAATGTTTCTAATGATAGGACTACTGTTAAACAGGTAGAGAGTTTAGGAGTTACAGAGGAGAATAAATTCAGGAATAGTAATTTGGAAAAGATAGAATCAGCTAAGTTATCAAAAGGTTTAGAGTCTTTAGGTTCAGCTACTGAAGAAGTTGGATTTGATGACTTGTCAACTTATTTTAATTTAGAGAAAGTAGGAGGCTAATTCTATGAAAGCGAGAAATTCAGCAAGAGCAATATTGTTTATTATGGCTGTAATGGTAGTAAGTTTAGTATTTACTGCTATCAGCGTCCCAACGATTGATGTTGCTTATGCAGAGAATACTTTGGAAGATAATGTAGGAGGAAACGGCTCAAGTTCTTCTAATTCAAGTTCTTCCAATTCAGATTCTTCAGATGATGATGATTTATTTGGTGGTCTTAGAGACCAGGAGATTGACCCAGAAGATAAGGGTGTATCAGATTGGTTAAAAGACCAGAGAGGGGTAAATTCTAAACAGTTAGAAAGTGCAACTCAGACAATGAGTCCTATCACTAATATCATTGGTTATATTACAGGTGGTATTATAATTTTAACAGTAGTAGGTGTAGTTGCTATAACAGCTTTAGATTTACTTTACATTGCTGTTCCGCCGACTCGTAATTTCCTTTATAAAGCAGGTACAGATGGTACAGGCGGTTTTACAGGAGGTTTCGGAGCAGGAGGCTACGGACGAATGGGTGGTATGTCGATGGGAGCTGGAGGAGCAGCTCAAGGAAGCAATAAACCAACCCAATGGGTATCTGATGAAGCGGTAGCTTGTGCAGCAATGCTTGGTGGCTCAGCACAGTCAGCTCAAGGTGGTATGATGCCAGGAATGGGAATGGGCTATGGTGCTATGGGAGCTATGGGAGCTCAGCAACAGCAAGGTCAGATGAAGACAAAGTCTGTAATTGCTATGTACTTTAAGAAGAGATTATTCTTTCTCATTCTTTTAGCTATTTGTATTATTGTATTAACATCAAGTGCTATTATGAATTGTGGTGTTAACCTTGCAGAGTGGTTTCTTAAGATTGTCAATATGCTTAATGGTAAAATGTCTGCATAATATAAGAGGTTATAGCTATGAGTAATGAATTATTTGATTATTTCAAAGAGAGATATTCAAAAAACAATGATAAAGATGCTACCTTAGACCAAATGAATCGTCAAAGGGTAAAAAATACTATATCTAAGTTGTGTAAAGAGTATCTGACTCAAGCAGGTCAGGTATTTAAGTTTGAAGTTTCTCTTAAAGATTTACCCTATGCAATAGTAGCAATAGAGGAAGAACCTTTAAAATCTATGTATGATATTGTACAAATATCTGAAACATTGTTTGTAGCTAATTTAAAAGAGATTTCTTTTGGTTGATATTGTAGTGAGGTATTATGGATATTATATATACTAAAGAGCAGATAGCCAGCATAGCTAATGAATTGGGTATCTCAAAAAGTGATGTAAATAACATATTAGGCAGTTACAGTGGGTATTTACAGACAAAGATTTTGGAAGGTAAGACTGTAAAAATTCTTAATATTTGTTATTTGAAAAACAACAATGAAAACTTAGATATAAGTAATGCTTATAGAGAGACTCTTGCCTATATTGCAACAGAACTTTCAGAAATGATTGGAATAGGTGGTGTTACTATTCAGAGGGTTCTCAGTACTTTAGAAGATTTTATAGTAGCGGATATCAAAAATGGTAAAGGCTACAGTTTACGAGGTCTTGTTAGAATAAGATGTAATGACAATGGCAAAGTAAGAATTAAAAAGTCTACAAAGTGGAATGGGGAGCCTATAAATGTTGTAACATTACATTCTTTTAAAAGGAGAATAGAAAATGCAGGGTAATACTCATAGAGTAGGCGGAGCTCTAAGTTGCTTATTAGGGTACACAATACTGTATAATAAGGGTATGATAATGCAAGATGTAAATCCTTTATTGCAGTTGACTGTTATGTATCCTTTTGCAATATATGGTTCAATTGTTTCTGATTTAGACCATAATTGGAACTCAGCTCCAGCTAAGGACCCAATAAGTAAGGGTATAAATGGCTTATTACATTTAACAACGGGTATAAGAAAAAAGACAGGTAGTAAAAACCCTATACTTAGTGTGTTAGATGCAAAGCATAGAAGTTGGCAAACTCATTCTGATTTGTTTCTGTTTATATTTATGTTTTTAGGAATATGGTTGTGTAGTGGAACTGTTGTAAATGCAAATTTAATAATACTAAAGTTAGTATCGATGGGTTTTATTTTAGGTTTAATTAGCCATTTGATATTAGATTCCCTAACCCCTCAGGGTATTTGGTGTATTATACCCTCTATAATTGGTAGAAAGAAGGTTGCATTTAGATTAGTACCAAGAACGAAGTTCTTTGCTACAGGTGGTTCGTGGGAGGTATTAATTAGAACAGTGATGTATATTTCTATAATTATTTTAGGTATATATGTAGTTTACACAATGAGCCCTTATAGAATAAGTTTTAAGTCTTAATGTAAGGGTACAAATTTATAAAGGAGGAAATTTATATGCTCAGATGTGTAAATAAGCAAAATAAGGTTGTTGTTCGGTTGGTTGCAGTCGTAATGTCAGTGCTTATGATGCTGTTTATTGGAGCAACATCTGTATTCGCAGATACTGATAGTTCTCAAGATGCATTAGCTAAGAAAGAGTTAACAACTTATGTAAGTTCTCAGCTGAGTCAAAAGGAGTATGCCGTTGAAGGTGGCGGTACAATGAAAGGTCAAGAACTTTTCACTGGTTCAGCTACTTCAGGGTTTGACTTAGATGAAGCTAACTTTAATAAGTTAAATAGTGCAGCTCAGACTGAGCTTGTTACGGACATAGCTAATAAGTCTTACGAAGCAGAAGATAAGAAGGAAAAGGTTTCTGAAGAGACAGTACAGAATTGGTGGAAAGAGCTCCAGACAAAGAAGGGTGCAGGTTCTAAGTTCTTGAATGTTATTCTTGAAAATACAAAACCTGACTTCGTTACTGCGAATGCTATCTATGCTCCGTTCAGTGGTATTTTAGGTACGGTAATGGGTATCATCGCTGTTGTAGGTATGGCACTGTTAGGTGTTGTACTTGTAGCTGATATCTTCTATATTGTAATTCCACCTGTTAGAATGCTTGTATCTGATGAACAGACAGGCGACGGCAGGGGTAGTAGAAAAGGTGCATCAAAGATTTTCTCAAACGATGCCATTTATGCAATTCAGGTTGCTGAAGAGTCGAATGACGCAGGTGGTAGTAAGAAACAGGCTCTCGGTGTTTACTTAAAGAGACGAATTCCTATGTTAATACTGTTGGGTATTTGCTTACTTTACCTTGTTCAAGGACAAATCTATACAATGGTTGGATGGGTACTCGACATTGTATCAGGATTCCTTGGTTTCTAAGGTGTGATATTTGATCAAAATTATGAAGGGTTCAGTTTTACCGCTGAACCCTTTATTATTTGTAAAATATTATAGAGGTTGTGTTTTAAATGAATATTAGGTTTAGTGAGTGTTATATTTACAAATATTTACCTTAAAGGCTTTAGTTTATTGCTGAAGCCTTTATTTTATTGATATCTGATACCATTTTTATAGAAGATTTTAAATAGTATAATACTTATATGTTATAGGGAGGTAATATCCTGTGAAAAATACTTTTAAATATATCATAGTAACGGTAATAATGGTATTATCTTGCTTTATGATGTCGTATTCAGTTTATGCTAAAGAAGTGAGTGTAGATGCTACTATAACTTTGCAAAATAGTAGTGCAGAGGTAGCTAATGTATGCTCTCAAGCAAACAGGTCAGTGGGTATGCAGGGTTCAAAAGCTATTCTATCTTATTCTTCATCAAGTGGTCAGAATGTATTAAAATTCAGCAATAAGAATTACAGTACATTAGAAGCTGAAGATAAAAGAACTTTTATGGAAACGGCATTATCTGCTACAACTAAGACTGGTTTAACTCCTAAGGTAAAAAACAAGGTTTATAATTTTATAGCAAGTCAAGATGAACCTGTTACTAATGCTATGAAGTATCTTCAGACAGACTCTAATGCTGATTTCGTAGAGGCTAAAAAATGGTTTTCACCGTTTAGTGGGGTAATAGGAACTATATTAGGTGTATTGTGCGTAGCAGTATTTATGTTTGCAGGGTTTAGTGTTATTTTTGATATAGTATATCTTGTTTTACCAGGGGTGCAGGCTGTTCTTGAAAGAGGAGAAGAGAATAAAAGACCCTTTGGTGTAAGTAGAGAAGCTTACACTGCTCTCAAAGATTCAGAAAAAGATAATGAGTATCGAAATGTAATTGCTATTTATATGAAAAGAAGATTAGGTTTAATTCTTTTAATGAGTATATGCCTAACTTATCTTATAAGTGGCAAAATCTATGAAGTGGTTGTTTTCTTTATAGATGCGTTTTCATCTATATAGGTTAAAGGAGTGAATTTTAATGCATTCAAAAATAAAGAGAATACTAAGTTGTGTCTTAGTGGCGGTAATAGTATTCAGTAGTTTGATTGTATCAGGTAATTTGGTTTTTGCGGATTCTAATGATAGAATTGCAACATACATTAAGCTTGCTAAAGATGGTACAATTACTGATGGTACTACTGATGGTATGACAGAAGATCAGTTAAGGTTCTTAGGGGTATATTTGTCAAATTTTTATATTCCTTTTGGCACAGAGATTGGTACAGCAGCCGATAGTGATATGGAAAAGACTACCAAGACTGATATGGCAGACACCTTAAAACAGAAATTTGCCTTTTCTGATGAATTGGCTAATTCTATTGTAGATACCGTATATGGTTACACAAGAAGTTCTTTAAAAGACTTAAAGTATTATATTAAGTATGGTGATAAGACTTATGATTTACCTTTCACATCTTGTACATACTATACTTATTTTGCTATAATGTGTGGTAGAGTTGAGTACTTCTTAGATGGGTATGTGCCTGACCAGTCAAACATAAATTCCAAGGGTTGTCCATCTACTCCTGATAAATATCCTGATGATAAATTGGAAAAAGGTTCTGATATATTTGGTAGTAATTCCCCCTTTAAGGATGAGAAGTATCCGAGAGCAAAATTAAATGCTTTGTGTAGAAAGATATTTAGTGATAATGCTACGGATCAGCGAAGTAAGTTTGATGCAAAAATAGTAACTTCTCAAGATTTTACTAAACTGTCTAAAGATGCTAAGAAACAAGTTACTCTTTTTTATAAATTATGTTGCGGTAGTTTTGATAAAATCTATTTAGGATATACAAATAAGGAAGGTAAAATAGTTTTCGTTTCAGATGCTTATACAAAGCAGAAATATGACGATGAGGGTAATGAATTTCCACTTCTCAATAAAAATATAGTTGGTTCAGCTAATTATTCTCCATCACAGATAGCTTTTTTTAAGGCTTTAGAGTCAACAAATCAGTTAACTAAAGGTTACGGTACAGCTTGTTTTGATTTTACAACTCAAGATACTGATTTTAATACTTTAAATAGTAAGGCAAAAGATGGCACTATTACTAAGGAAGAAGCAGTAGCAATGACTATGTTTTCAACTCCGATGAAGGTTGATTGCTTTGGAGATATAGTGAGATTTGGTGCAAACCATAAGGTGATAGTTATACCAGGTTGTATGAATCCTTATATGTGGCAACCAGTTGATTCAGATGGTAATGATGAGGGTGAGGCAGGTTCTTTGTTTAACATAGCGAATGCTGTTTGTATGGCTCAAGCAGCAATAACAGATGGGGTATCTAATGGTAAGAGTGTTTTAGTAAAGTCTGTAAACAAAGGTAAGTATCTTTTTAATTTTGAAAGTTTAAATAAAGCTATTGTGGCAATGAAGAGAAGTGAAGTTTTTGGTGATAGAACTCTTATATCTATGCGTATAATAAGTGGTTCTGCAGAGACAGACATTGAAAAGCATGTAAATGACTTTTGGAAATTGTTTTTTGAAAATATAGGCAAGGGTGATGAGTCCTTTATTATAGGGTATGCACAGAATTGGTTTCAGTGGGGTTCATCTGTTAATAATGTTGTAGTACCTGTACCAAGAAGTAATTCGGCTGATTCTACTAATAAGTATGCAGGTGTAGAACAAACTCATACAGTAACTCCTTTGAAAAAAGTTGTGTTCATAGATAACTTAGGAGCTTATGTTAATTCGGATGGTTCTTTAAAAAAATATGATGCTTTTAATGTAGCGGACTTTTTAAATGAGAATGGTTTAATTACTGATAAATGTAATTCAGTATCTTTTGGTAAGAATGATTTTGATAGCTTATATGCCAACATAGAAGCAGGTAAGATGGACGTTCCATCGGGTGCATCTGAGCAGGCTTTATGTACTTTATATGTAACATATTGTTGGGCGAGTTTGTATGATGAAAGCAATAAAAAGGATACGATTGGCAAATTAGGGTACAGAATGAATTCAGAAGACTTTCCTGATATGAGTAATTCCCCTATTAGTTTTGGGAGCTTATTGTCTGGCAGTGAAGATGCTCAGTTAATGGACATTAAGAATTGGATTTATTATATCTTACATCCAACTGAAGGCTTTGATTATTTCAGGATTTTGATTACCAATAAAGTAAATCATTTGTTATTAGGATGGCATAATGATATGACAGGTACTAACGGAGTAGGTATTACAGCTGGTATTACAAAATACCGAAGTACAATGGGTTATGTTACGATGCCTGATTTATCTGAGATACAATGGACAAACTCTCTAATAAATTTTTATAATAATTGTATTCCATTCTTAATTGTAATATTAATTATTTTAATGGTATTTGCATTTATAACGGGTATATTAGATATACAGCACGCCATAGTAGGGGTATTGATATTTGCGGTGTTTACTTTGATGCCTGTTAACTTGATAAACGGGGTAGTAGGTCAAAGTAATAGAATATCTCAAAACATATATGGTGATAAGTTTACATATTGGGCATTGGTTCAGGAAGAATCCTATGCTACAGTTATTGATGAGGCAGCTAATGCAACAGGTTCTTCAGGAGAAAGTACCTATGAGAACTATTTAAGAACTTTATATTCTGCTAATGAATCTGTTTATAACAATCAGGGTAATGAGAGCATTCTCTTGAAATGGCAAGCACCAAAGAAGATGGCATCTTTGGTATTGACACAAAATGATGCTAATTCTCTGAGTGGTCTTAATGAAACAGGTCAGAAGATGTTAAGTGGTATGCTTAACAAGACATATAGTGGCGAGAGTTATATAGATGATGAAGATGCAGTTTATATGTATCGAAGCTATTTAGATATAACTAATTTTAGTAGGTATATTTATACAGGTATTGATAAAAAGCATGTAAAGAGTAGAAGTTCATTATCATCTATAAATACTAAAAATTGGCATGCTTTTCAGAACACCAATGGTAATATGGTTAAATCTAAATCTGATTTGCAGTCAGATTATAAGAAGTATATAACGGATGGGTATGATAATGGTACGAATTTTGGTAGTGATACAGAATTAAATAAGACTTATTATTTAACAGTACCATTATCGAGTAATATTATAAATGATGCTTTGTCAGAATACGGTAAACTTGCAAATTATAAAGATACTTCAGATTTAATACCTATTAATTCAGATGTGTTTAATTTTGGAGTACCTATGTTTACGAAGAATAAAAAAGATTTCAGTTATGAGAATTTAGCATCTACAGGTATGATAACAGAAGCTGAGCGAAAAGATGACTTAAAGAACTATATGGCAAAATACACTTCTGAAGAAGATTATGTAGGTCTTGCAGCATACGGTTTATATTCTGAAAATCCATATTATTATTTCTCTTGGAAGTTGTATGAAGATGGATTGGATTCTGATAGTTCTTTAAGTGGCTCTACAGGGTTTAAAAATCTTCTTTTAGGTAAAGAAGAAGGTGGATATTTCTACAACACAAAGGGTAATGGTGGTTTAAAAGACTTTATGAATATGAAAGGCTTGTTTACCTACATTATTCCTTATATGAAGCAATGTAATGACATTGTGAGAGAGTGGGATAACACTTATGGTATTTTCATATATGATGGTGTTCCTACAGAGGAAGGTCATTGGAGTGAAGTAGAAAATGACCCAGAATTAAAGCAGAAGTATTGGCATAATTTAAATGTAACAAGGTTGTACAATTTGTATTGCCCATGGGTAGATGTTATGTATGATTGTTCATACTCTGAGGCAGAAAATATAACTGTAATGGGTAAAAGAGTTACCATCGAAGACCCATTAAACCCTAATAGTTATCCTGCTGATAGACCAATGATTTTCTCAGAAAGTGAAATGTCTGACTATGGTTTATCTGAGGCTGATTTGACAAAGGTAGAGAAACTCATCTTAAAGTGTAATGAACAGTTCCAGGAAAGATTGTATGAAATGTTAAATTACTATAACTTTAGTGATGTTACTCTTGATTCAGCAGCAGCTATGAATTGTGCTTTCGTGTTTAATAATACTTTTAGTGAAAATGGATTGTTTACTGAAAATCATAATATATATCCTCAGTCATTTGATTTAGCTAACTTCTCTTATGATGCATTTTTAAGGTTTATCCTTTCAAATGCTACAGGTGAGAATATGTTAGATTCTACTTCAGGAGGAGACGGAACCTCAACAGGTACAACCTCAGGAGATTTTTATGAAAGATTGGTAAATAGGTCAAGTATAGTTACAGTACTTATTATGTTGGTGTTAGATGTAATAAGTATTTATGTAATACCAGCATTTAGGATATTCTTCTTGGTAGCGTTGTTCTTGCTATCTATAATGTTAGTATTGGTATCTGCATTTAGGATAGAAGATAGTATGAAGTTTATAAGAAAGATTCTGATGCAATTCTTATTACCTTTAGGAGTATTCTTTGGTGCGACGATAGCATTCTCTTGGGTAGTATCACTATTTATGGGAGTGGGTAGTGATAGTGTTACTCAGTCTAATAAATTACAGATATCAATGGGTGATCCTGTTGTTACTATGATATGTATGTTAGCTTTAAATATATTATTGTTGATAGTATATTGGAAGGTACTTAAGCAGGCATTAAAAGATATTGCTCACCACGCTAAATTGTTAAAAGGTTTCGGAGCAGCTGTAGTTGGAGCTGGTGTAGGTTTTGTAGCAGGGGCAGTTGCATCTGGTGTAAATGGTGCACAGGATGTTGGTAGCAGAGCTATAAATGGCTATAGAAGACATAAATACAATAAGCGTGCTGATAAGGATAGTGAATCTTTAGAGAGAATAGCAAATAATTCTGAAGCAGCTCAGCAGGGAACAGGTGTAGAAAACTCAAGAGCAAATACCAGAGGAGCAAATGATGCATCTGCAAATAGTGAAGAGATTCCCAATGTTAGAGATGCAAGTAGGGATAGAAGAGATTCTAATGTTTCCAATGAGGATAAACCAGCTAACTTTAAGGATAAGAAGGATTCTATTGATTCCAAGGCAGAAAACGGAGCAGATATAAGTAAATCTGATAAGTCTAAGCCTGAAAAGGATGTTGCTCAAAAGGATAGTAAACATGAAAAAGTTGATACCCGAGATTCAAAAGAGTCATCTTCTTCAGAGGAGAGGATAAGAAATCGTCAGAGAGTTAGAAGAGAGTCAAATAAGCAAACCTCAGTAAGAGCTGAAAAGACTCCAAATAAAGAGTCAAAGTCCTCTAAAGATATTGATAAGAAGACTGAAAAGTAATCCAAGGTAGGTGATACGCATATGGTAATATTATTGATAATTTGTTTATGGTTGATATCATTATCTATGCGTATCACTATAACGGGTATTAATTCTTTAGCTAAAGTAACTCAAAGAAAGATAAATAATGAAGTAGAAGACAAAGAAACTAAAAAGGCAATAAATACTACAGCTACTTTAGTAAAAAATTCAACTACAAGAATATTAAAGGTAGTTAAATTATTGGTAGATGTATTAAAAAATGCTTTAACAGTCTTACTTCCTGTAATACTTGTTATGGATTTAATAGTTTTTTTATTATTGACAACTATTGCAGGTAGTTTTCTATTGTTATTCAATGATGATGCAAAACTACCCTCTTCAACGGGTAGTGGTTCTACCTCAATAAGTACTGGTGTAGATAGTAATTCTAATACTTCAACTTCTTTAAAAGACGATTTTAAAGCTATAAATCAAAATCCTGAATTACCAACAGGTTGTGAGGTAACTTCTTTAACTATGGTATTAAATCATTTGGGATTAGATATTAGTAAGAAAGATATGTGTGACTATTTAGATAAAGGTGCTGTAGGTGATACTGACCCAAAGGAAAAATTTGTTGGTGACCCTACTGATAGTAATTCTTATGGTTGTTACTCACCAGTAATAGTTAAAGCAGCTAATAAGTACTTAGAAAGTAAGTCATCTGAGTATAAAGCTAAAGATATTTCAGGTAAAAAACTTGATGATTTATTTAGCTATATAGATGACGGTAAACCTGTTATGGTGTGGGGTACGGTAGACTGCAAAGATGGTAGCTATACTGTGAGTTGGACTGTAAATGGTAAAACTGTTAAATGGTATTCTCCTGAACATTGTATGGTATTAGTAGGGTATGATGATAATAATGTATGGGTAGCTGACCCTATGCATGGTGATGTAAGGTCATATAAAAAGACAACTTTTAGCGATAGATATGATAAGTTAGGTAAGCAGGCAGTGATTATAGAAAAATAGGAGCATTGTATTAAACAATGTTCCTATTTTTGATTATATGTGTTTTTTGATAGATAATGCTATTTATACATATATGTTTTAGGAGGTTTATGTATGAAGGTAGAAGATACCAGTGGTATGAGACCTAAACTTGGTGATGCTAATATTACTTTACCAATTACATTTGACTATTCAGGCGGTAGAAGAGATAAACAGAAGAGTATAAAGTTATGGTCAATTATTTTAGGAATAGTAGGTTTTATAGTTACACTGGGTATATTTTTTGGTGATAAGGAATTTTATATAAAGATACCTTTAGGTTTGGCATCTATTTTTGTATTTTCTTTTGTAATTAGATTTCTCTTATTAAAGGAGAAAGAAAAGAAGGAGGAATATAAGGGTATCATTGCTAATGATTATAAAATGGATTACAAAGAATTTTGGGGTATCTATAATGTAGAAGATATGCATCCTTATATTTGCAGGTTCAGAAATGGTAAAAGTGGTCTTTATATAAGGTTGAATAAGGATGTTATTCTTGGTAAATATGCTGATTCTGAGTATGAACATTATGAAGCTATTGCGGATGCATATAATCTTGCAGGTGCTGATAAGGTTCAGATGGTTCATATAGATTATATGGACAATGTAGGCTCTGATGAGAGACTTGAGGAGTCTTTTATAGCTTTAGAAGATGTTAAAAATCCTGATTTGAAGGAATTATTAACAGATATATACAGCTTTCAGCAGTCAAATATGTTACATAGGGTAACAACTTTTGATATCTATGTTTTTATGTGGACAGGAAATGATATATCGGCTTGGAATACAATAAGTCGTATTTTAAATTGTTTTTTGGAAGCTAATTATCGTAGTTATCAAATATTAAACGAAAGAGATTTACGAGAACTTACAAAAATAATTTTTAATTTAAATGATTTTTCTGTTGCAGATGCATCAGCTCATGCTTTTGAAGGTGCAGATAGTAGTAAGAATATTGTTCCTATTTCTATAGAAAATGTTGATGGTTCTATAGAAATAATAAACAAAACTTCAGAAGAGAAAGCTAAAGAAAGAGAAGCTCATATTAAGGAAAGAAAGGCTCAGGAAGAAGAGCTTGAGCGTAGAAAGAGAGAAAAGAAAAATAAAAAGCATAAATCTGAAGATAGTAATGAGGATATCTACAAGGATATGTTTTAATATGGAGGTTGTTCATTATGTTAGTTATGTTATCTTGTGGAAAGAATAGTAATCAAATAGTTAATACGGTAAAAAGTCAAATAGATAATGTAGACTTTTATTGTTATTATAATGTAGATGAGTTTATAAGTCAGAGTACTTTAAGACATTTAGCTTTTGATAGGTTGGTATTTACCTCAAAGTTTATATCTACTGATAAAGATATGGGTAAGCTCTGTGACTATATTAGAAAGGAATTAAACTCAGTAGAGATTGTAATGATAGTACAGAAGGGTAATACTTCTCAGGAGGAGATGTTTAAGAAGTATTTTGACAGCCCTATGTACACAGTAATGTATGTTGACAGTCCTACAACGATGTGTCTTGTAGATTCTATCAGAGAGCCTATACAGGTAGTTAAGGCTCGATACTATACTCTTGATAAGCAAGAGAACTCTAATAAAAAGTCAAAAATGGGTAAGTTTAAAGGCGGAAAAAAAGAAGATAAGAATAATTCTAAAAAATCTGGAATTAGTTCTTCGGAAAAAGAAGTATCTTCAACTGTAGAGAAAGCTGGAGAGTTGGCGGAGAATAACGCTAAAGATTACAGTAATGTAAACTTAGGTAAAAGTATTTCAAATGGTGTTAGTGTAGATACTAATTTGTCAAGTGCTGATTTCGATAGTGTTAATAAATCGGAATTTGAAAAAGATGTTTCTATTTCTAATGGAGAAAAAAATTTCAGCAGTTCAAATAATATTTCTACAACTGATGAATTCGATTTGTCTATTGGAGAATATGGTAGTCAGCATTCTGATTCAGGGTTTGTGGGAGATGATGATTTATCCGAGTTAGAAGCGTATGCCCAGGGTAAAAAGCAAGAACAATTTCCAGAAGAGGGAACTTCTGAAAATAAAGAAGAGTATGTTTCTGTTTCAAGGGTAGGTAAACCAGAAACAAAGGATAATATAAATATAGCAAGTAGCAGTGTTAATGTATTAACTAAATACAATATAATTACAGGTGTAAATGGCTCAGGCGTAACAGCCTATGTAGTAAAAACAGCTATGGCTGAGAGGAATAAAGGAAAAAGGGTAGCAATAGTAGATTTGGATGTAAAAGAACACGGTATTTTGTCCTTTATTGATGTAAGAAAGTTTTATAAGTCAAATTGCTTAGGGGGTATTGTAAGAAATAAACCTTACAATGAAGATGGTATTGATATCTTTTCAGATGGCTATGGTTTTAGGGTTGTTGATAATGTTTTATCCAAACTAATACCTACATTAGATTTCTATGATGTAGTTTTATTTGATTGTCCCTTAGCTTGTTTAAATGTAATTTCTGATAGTTTTATTAAGGAATGCTCCGTTTTTATTGGGTGCATATCTGATATAAGTAAACTGATTGAAACTTCCAGTGTATTAGAGGATAGAGATAGTGTTTCCTTAAATAAAGAAATCTATATAGTAGAAAAAGGAATTGTAGCTAATAAGTTTATAAGAAGAGATGATGTCATCAATCTGAGAGAACTTATGTTGTTTCCAAACGGTTGTTGGTTAAAGTAAATGATACTAAAAGGGGTATAGGTTTTATGAATATATTGGTGTCAGATACAACTAAAACTTATGAAGGTTGGTTGGTTTTAAGAACATTAGGAGATGTAGAAAGGTTAGTAGGTAATATTGATAATTTAGTATATTATTGCAGTAAAGAACCTACTGAGGAGAAAATAAAGCATCTTTCTAATATTTATAAGAATAAGGTAAACTGTAAGATAACCTATGTTTGCAATAAAGATAAGGTTGATAATGCAGTAAGGATGCTTATAACAGGAGGTTTAAAGGGTAAGTATATTGATGATGAGTTCTTTTTGGATGATGTAAGAGAGCTTAATTCCTTGATAACTGATTTGGCAGTAGTAGCTGATACAAAGGATTTATCCAGTAGCACCGTACTTACAGATTTCTTTAATAGGTATATAAATGGAGAGAGTTCAGGAATATCAAAAGGGTATTTACAGGTAGTAAAGAATGCAGCTCTTGAAATGACAGAAGCTTATCACGCTAAGAATGTAGAATTATTACAGATGTCTGAGTCAGCAGCTGAGATATTTAGCAACTCTGTAGAATTGATTACTCAGATGAAAGAACAGCAGTCTAATCTTGAGAGGGATTTAACTAAATTAAAGGAGTCAAAGAAAGAATTAGAGGCTTTTGAGTATAAACCCTCAAGTATAGGTTCTTCAGTTATGTATTATCCAAGGGTAACTTATATGAAGAATAAGACCATTATAAGAATTAAAGATTTATGTAATTGTGATTACTTGTTTTCTTTCTTACTTGGTTTTAGAGATTATTTAGATAAAATAAAGACTGTAAGACCTAAGTTAATAGTTATAGAACCGATAGGTAAGTGTATCGAAGATTATTATAAAGATTATGACTGGGTAACCAGTGTATCTAAGAATGATTCAAGAAAGTATTATGGTTCAGTAACTTTTTGTAATATTCCCACCTCAGGGGTATTATCCAAATTACTTAATGATACGAGTTTTGATACATTCGTAATATTGGATAGGACAGTCAATTACAAAGAACATATCTTAAATAGTAGAGGTAACATTCTATATGCAATAAATGGTATGTCTATGTTAAAGAAGTTCAAAATACAAAAGAGTAAATGTATCTTAACTAAGAAAGAAATAGAGGGAAGTCTACTAACAATACCATATTTTGAAGATTATCCTGAGAGGGATGACCAGAGGGTTAATTTGTATTTAAAAGAGTGTACAGCTTTATATGAGTTGTTGTATGACAGTAGATTCCTTAAATAATAGGGGGTAATTATATGTCGCTTTTTTCTAAAAGTGAGTATCCTGATGTAAAAATATCTGCGTATGAGTTTTGGAAGACTCATTTGATGAATCATTTTAGGAAAGATTTAAGTTCATATCCTAAACTAAGAGATTATAACTTTTATGCTAATGAAAATGCTACTATGAGTGGTAAGACTCGTATTTCTTATTATTACACGATAGATGGGTACCCCACTGAAACACCTATTGATTTTAGATCGGATATAAGGGATATGGCAAGAGGAGATGTAAGGGTATCTTTTATCTCTACTTTTGAGCCTACCAATATTGATTGGAATAGTCCTCAGTTGCGTTCTAAAATCAAAACTTGGAAGAGTGTTGAAGAGGATTCAGAGGAAGTTAACAGCTATAACTATTATAAGTACGCTACTGCATTATCGAGTAGGTCAAGAAGAAAATCTTCTTTGATTTATTTAAGGGATGCTCAGCTTCGTAAGAGGAACTTATTTAAGTATAGAACTATGATGGTTGTTAGTGGTTTTAGGGGTGAAAGTTTTGATAAGTCTATCTATGATATATTAGATTACTGTAAGTCAAAAGACTTTCAGGTAACAAGAATAGAACAGAGTTTAGGAGAGTTCTTAAGAGCTTTCAGTCCATTTTCTGCTCAGTTTACAAGTAAAGTCTTAAAGCAAGTAGGTAACAATACCATTCCAGATGAACAGATAGCCAGATTTAGTACATACTCTCAGGGTAAGATAGGTAAGACGGGTATTATGTTTGGCACTGATATACATTCAGGTTTTGCTGTTTTTAAGCAGGTTAAGAAAAGTGATGTAGATGCTGAAAATATACTTATTACTGCTGAGACAGGTGGTGGTAAGTCATACTTTGCTAAGTATTTAATATTACAGCTTATTTCATATGATTATTTTAATGGTACTATAAATGATATTGAAGGTAGTGAGTATTTACCTTTTGCGAATTATTTAAGCCATAACGATAAAGTAGTAGTTCTTAATATGGCTGAAGGTCAGGGTTGCTATTATGACCCATTTGAAATATCTTTAACAGGTGTAGATAAGTTAGATAAAGACTTGTTTACTTTTTGTAAGTCTTTTACAAATACTATATTTAGGGTATTGATTGGTGAAACTTTGTTAGATAGTAATGTATGGGCACAAAAGATAGTAAATAATGCGATTGCATTAGCCTATTCTTCAATAGGGGTAGATGAAAATGATAAATCTACTTGGGGTAATACAAAAGGGTATGATTTGTTTTATGTTTACTCAAAGTTTAAAGATTTGTATAAAGAATGTATAGAATTGCAGAAATCTGACAAGGTATTAGAGCTCTATGATATGTATAAAGTCAATCCAGAATATAAAAATACTTTGGATAAGGTAGTAGCAAAATTATCTGAGTATTTTGAGCCCTTTGAGCACGGTGGTATTCGTTCAGATGTATTCAGAAATAGGGTATCTCTTAGTGATATAGTAGATGCTAAATTGTTGATTAATTCATTCGGTATGGAAGGTAGGTCTGCTGATACTATTGATAAAACTCAGATGACCTTATCTCAAATTTCAGCAGCTAATATTTCTTATATAAGAAGTATATTTTCTAAGGCTCAGGGTAAATTTAACTTTAAAGTTTGGGAAGAGTTTCAAAGATGGGGGCAGTTCCCAGGTTCAGCAGTAACTATTAAGACAGCTATTACAGGTGGTAGAAAACTTGGTGATGTTAATTTCATTATTACTAATAATGTTAAAGAATTATTAGATGATGATAGATTTGCTATTTTTGATAATATTACTTCTTTTGCATTGGGTGCAATTGCATCTCAGTCTACAAGAAAGAGATTATGTGAAGAACTGTCTGTCGCTAATTTACAAGGTGAGTTAGATAGTATAGTATTAAGGAAGGGTAATCCTGAATCGTTTGAAACAAATAATATATTACAGAGTAAATATGATAAGGCTTTCTTGGTTGGGTTGGATAAGACAATATTTACTATTGCAAAGGCTGAGTTACCCTCTCATATTGCATCCAGTAAGATATTTAAGACTGGTGTAGAAATTAAGAAATAAGGTGTTTATATGACTAATTTAGTTGATAAGCTGAAGAATAAAAAGATATGGTTAGCTGTAATAGGCTTAGGTATATTAGTAATTGTTATGATTATTGCAGGTTCTTGTGATAAGCGTAATAAGGAAAAACAGCAAGCTGAGATTGATAAATATACAGAAGAACAGCTTGCTCAGATTGATAGTGGTAATGCTGATGACTCTTTATTGATGCAGATGCAAGATGACTTAGAGGTAGACTTTGGTATTGCTCCAGACGGGTATATTTGGAATATAGATGGTACATTACTTAGTCAGGGAGATAAGTCTATGTCGGCTGAAGAAGTAGTATATGCCTATTTAAACGGTCTTAAATCACTTGATTTCTCTGCAGTTCAAAAGTATTCAAGAGATAGTGTAGTAGCTGAAGAGTACTCAAGTTATTTCAGTGACTTGGATAAAAACACAGATTATTATGATGCTTTTGTAAGAAATATTTATAGAGATTGTTTACTCTCCTTTGAAATAAAGGGTATTGAAAACACATCTATTTTTGCCGAGAACAAGCAGGTATTTACTGTAAAAGTAAATATGCTTGACTTAACTCAAAAGGATTTTTGGTTAAAGGATAAAGATACCATTTATAAAAATCTTATGGTTTATAGTTCAGACCAATCTGATAGTACAAAAGCGGATATGTATTTATATGATTATATAAATAGTTATTATGAGAGTGATAAAGCTTTGCGAAGAGATGTTACTTTTGATATAACACTTCAGAAATATCCAGATTTGGATACAGGTTGGCTTGTTTCAGTAGATACTGATGTGGATTCAGCTTGTAGATATGCAGATGGTAAATTGGTTGTAAGCTACATTAATGAAGAGTTCAGTAAAGAAGGTATAGACTACTTGAAATCCTTAGAGCCTACAACAGAGGAGGAATAAAAATTGTCAATGGGTAGTATAATCTTAGAAGGTTTTTTGTCTGTAATTTACATATTTTTGTTTTCTCATTTAACTGTAGACAAGGATATACCCTCAACGATGAAGATAGTTAGTTGGATAGTATTTATTGGTATTGCAGTAGTGTATTTTTTATGCAAGGTTGTTTTTTAGGTCGATTAAGGAGGGTATTTTATGGATTATGATAACAATAGAGCTGAAAGGGATTTTAATATGAACCCACCTACCAATGCACCAGGTCAAGGTGATGATGGATGGGGTGATTTATTTAGTAATTCATCTACTTCCATTAATCAAGACCCAATGGGTTCTGCTAATAATGCAAATATGGGTATGAATGGTTTCGGTGGAGACATAAATAATATTTTAAACGGTCAGCAAGGTATGCCAGGAATGCCAGGAGTTCAAGGAGGTTACCCCCAAGAACCTCAAAAAACTTTAGGCGATAAGGCAAGTGATTTAGCATCTGTAGCTGTAGAAAAGAGTGTTAAGGGATTAATAGCATATTTTAAGATGCTTATAAAGTCATTAACAAATAATACTGAGTCTGAATGGCATATTCTTGGTGAGAGAATATGTGTTGTAAGTATGATACTTGGTGGATTAGGGTTAATTTTTTGGTTAGGTAGTTTATTTAATTCTAAGTTAGGATTTGGGGCAAGTATAGCTTTCGGGAGTGCTTTTGCAGGAATATGGGGTATTTACCTTGTTTTAAAAAACAGAAAGGATGTCACTCCTCCAGAAGAAACACCGAGTACTGATGAAGATATACAAAGTTCTTCAGATGTAAATGATTCCTTTTTCGATGAATCAGATGATGATTATGAAGAGAGCTCTTATGATGAAGAGGAAGATTATGGTGATTGGGGTTCATTCGATGAAACAGATTATAGTTCTGTAGATGACAGTTTCTTTGCAAGCAATGATGATTTTGATGCTCAGGAAGCTGTAAATAACTTAGATGAAATACCAGCAGGTCAGTATACAAGACAGTATTTATTTGAAACATTTGAAAAGGTTTTACCGTCTGTAAATCCTTCTTTTATGGATATGGAAGATGTATTAGATGGTTCAGATGAATTTATGATGTTTGAAGACTTTATGCGTAGGTCAGCAGACCAGACGGGTATTAAAGAAGATAAGTTAGATGAACTCCAGTTGTTAGAGGTTCGTAAGAATTTATTTATTATTCAATTGATTGCAACAAGACCCACAGGATTAAAAGAAAAAGATATTGCTGATGGTATTGCTGATTGTTACAAAAGAGATGACTATGGGACAATGATAGATGGCAGAGAAGGTGTATTTGCCAGGGTTAATTCTCAAGTAGGTAGGTTGATTATTGATATATTCCTCTGTAATAATGTAATGATATCTTTAGGTGATATTTACCGTAAAAAATCAGATTTCTTACTTGATGCTAAGAATACTATGCCTTTAGTATGGGGTGTAAGTGAATTAGGTCAGGTTTATTGCTATGATGGTATGAAAGATGGTAACGGCGGTATAATTATTAGTGGTGAGGCAAGAAGTGGTAAGTCTTGGAAAGGGCAGTCACTTATTGCTCAGATGTGTATGTTCCGTTCTCCTAAAGAATTGGAACTGTATTTTTATGATGTAAAGGGTAGTGCATCAGATTATGCTTATCTTAGTAAAGCGTTACCTCATTGTAAAGGTTTTTGTGGTGATTCATTAAAGTTTAATGATAGTATTGGTAATCTTTTGGAAAAAGAGAGAACAAGAAGAACAGCTTTGTTAGGTGGTAAATATACTAATGTTAAAGACTATAACAAAGACCACCCATATGAGCAGATACCTACTATTTATATAGTTATAGATGAGATGGCAACAGCTATGAGTGAGATGAAGGATAAAGATATTGAGATTAGAAAGAAATTTGATTCTTTGTTAATTCAGATTGCTACTAAATACCCATATCTGGAAATTAAACTTATGTTATTTCCGCACAGAATTGTTAATGATATTATTAACAAGACTGTATCTTCTATGATTTCAACAAGGTCTGTTATGGGTAATGTTCCAGAAGATGAACTTAAAACTGCTCTTGATATTAAGAAAGGTTTTCCTTATTCGTTAGTAAAGACTGGTGATATGGCTATTAAGACAAAATCATTAAATAATGGTAATGCAGTTTATAGTCATTCAGAAGTTCTTTCTACAGATGAACAAATTAACAGGAAGATTTTTGATTACATTGGTGCTGTTTGGAATAAGTTAGAGCCTGATTGTAAAAACGACAGAAGTTTTAAACAAGAAAGTAAGGTTACTCCTGATAATACAGTGTCTTCAGATGATTATAGTTATTCAAATAGCAAAGATTATACACCAGCATCTAACATAGATGAATCCTTTTGGGATGAAGAATTGAGTAATACAGAAGAGGATGATTTTTGGAATAGTTGGAAGTAGTTATTTTTGGAAAGGGTTGTATATAGATGGCTGAGTATATAAGGGTACAAGGTGTTAAGGAAAATATATGTAACTGTATAGATTTTTACCAAGGTTTAACAAAAGTAGGTTTAGTTGGGGTAAAAGAGTTAAGAAAATCATATTTAGATATGTATCTTGCGGATTATATTCAACGATGTAATGAAACTTTAGAAAAGCGTACAGAAAGGAAAGAAGAGCAAAAGGTATTAGATACTCCAGAGGTAAGTACCCCTACAAAAAATACTTTTGAGGAAAAAGAAAGTGGTATTGACTTATTTAGGAATATGTTAAGTACTCCTGAAGAGGTAGTGTATGAAAATCACGGGGTATTTGTTGATGAGAATACAGCTATTGAAAAAGAAGAAAGTATCCCAGTAAAAGATGAAGTAGAATATACTAATCACGGGGTATTTTTAGAGGAAGTAGATGTACCTACTAAAAATATAGAAGCATCTGTTGATGATATTATTGATACGGAGTATGTAGACCACGGTATATATGTTGAAGATATAGTTACAGATAATTCAGAGCCTGAAGATGAATATGAAGAAGATTATTCAGAAGATGACAATGAAGATGAAGATAGTTACGAAGATGAAGAAGATGAAGATGGTTATGAATATGAAGACTATGATGAAACAGATGATTCAACTGATTATATAGAAGAAAAAGATGAAGATGATACTGGGGAGGATGACGAGGAGTATGTAAGTTCCAAATCTTTAAGAAATAAAAGGGTAGTCAATGATTATGATGATTTTGAGTTTTTAGATTATAAAGATACTACTTCTGCAAAAGAGAAAGTAGTTGAGGAATCTAAGGTGGAAAGCCCAGAAGAAAGGGTAAAACCTGAGGAGATAAGTACAGAAGGAAGGGTAAAACCAGAGGTAGTAAAACCTGAAATTAAGGAAATCATAGAAAAACCTAAATTTCAAGATTATAAAAATGTCAGGGATTTTGTAAAGAAAAATCCAGGATGTAGCTATTCAGATGTAAAAGAGTTCTTCTCTATGAAAGAAATTCAAAAGGCTCTTTTAAATACTAAAATAGTAGAAAAGAAAAATAAATTATATGTAGTATAGGTGATATTATGAAGGTAACAAAGGTAATAGTTCATAAGATGTTAGAGGGTAGTTCTTCTCAGGCGATTTGTTCAGCAGTTTTAGATGACTGTTTAAAGTTGTCCGATATATTGTTATGTAAGAATGATGAAGGGTTTTTCTTGATACTTCCCAGTAAGCAAGATGTGTATAAAGAAGTAAATGCTTTAAATGATGGGGCATCTATTAAGTATCCTGCTAATCACAGGGAGAAGTGTAAAAGGTTTGAGGAGTTTTATCACCCAGTATCCAGAGATTTTTACATTTATTTAAGAGATAGTATTGTAGATGCTTATTTAAAGTGTAAAGATAATGAGGATATTAGAGTGATATCCTATGCTTAATTATAAGAAAGGTTGTAAAGTATGGGTAGAGCAAAGGAAATAGTTTACTATAATGGTAAACTAAAGGGTAAATTACTTACAGATGAAGATTGTAAAATCTTAGAATCCTTGAAAAGAGTAGACGCCCAGAAAGGGTATGTAAAAGAGTTAAAAAATGTCATTTGGGAATTAAATGAAGATGATATAAATCTAATTTTAGATACTAAGAATGATACATTTGTTACTAAAACTAAAGGTGAGTTGTCTAATTTACAAACAGTGGGTGTAGCTTATATGTACTATGCTAAGAATCTTGTATTAGGGGACTCAGTTGGTATAGGTAAAACTGTTGAGGTGTGTGGTTTATGTAACCTTTTAAAAGCAGTTTACAATAAAAATGGTAAAGACTTCAGATGTTTGTATTTAACAGAAAAGAACTTAATTACTCAGGCTCAGAAAGAGTTTATTAAGTTTACTGGAGAATATACAGAAAAGGTATTCGGCACTGCTAAATATGTTAACGCTTTTTGTAATGAAAACAGTGATTATATACAATATAGTGTTGTAGGAGCACATTCTTTGTTTGTAAACGAAACTTTTCAGGAGTATTTAGTTCAATATAAAAGGGTTAATGGTAAGTATCCATTTGACTTGTTGGTAGTTGATGAAGCAGGTGATGTTCTTACTAATTCTGCTACTAAGACTTACAAATGTGCATCTCAAATAAGAGATATGTTTGAAAGGGTAATTTTATTAAATGCCACTCCTTTTGAGAAAGAGCTGGATATGTTCTACAATCAAATAGATTTTGTAGACAAGACATTCTTACCTACAAAAACAGCTTTTTCAAAGGAGTACAAGGTTTATGATTATACAGGACCTTATCCAAGATTTAATGGTAAGTATAAGAATGATGAGAAATTTAGGGAAATGGTAGGGTATAGATACTTTGCCAGAACTCGTAAAAAATCAGGTGCAAAAATGGAGAACTGTACTGCTGAGGTAATAGTTACTCCTTTGAGTAAAGAGCAGAAAGACTTACTAAAGATTACAAGTATGCCTAATATGGTATATGACTGCCCATCATATTTTGGTACTGGGGTAGAAACAAATGAGTTTACAACCCCTAAACTTGATGCACTTATTAAGAAGGTAACAATAGATTTAAAGGATGAACCCTCTATTCTTATATATGCAATGCATAAAGAGGCTCAAGCTTGTATTAAAAACATACTAAATGAATATGGTGTAGATTCTATGATACTAAATGGAGATTCTTCCGATGATGAGAGGGAATCAGTAATCAAATGTTTCAAAAAAGGAAACATCAGGGTGTTGATTACTAATGTGCAAAAAGGTTTGAATTTTGGTAATTGTAATTACTGTATTTTCTATGGTTTTGAATCAAATCCAAATAAAATGGTGCAGTTCGAAGGTAGAATGACAAGAACTTTTGACATTAGAGATAAACATGTATATGTGATATTATCTAAAGGCAAGGAGCTGTTAAACTTTAAGAAAGTAGCAGCTGATAGAGCTAAAGCAAGTTCTGTATTTGCAGGAAGTGATTTTTCTTGTGTGTTAGATTTGTTATTAGATTCAGCATTACAAGATATAAAATAATTGGTTGTAAGCATCCTTGTGGGTATTAACAAGGATGCTTTTATGTTTAGGAGGTGTTTATTATGGTAAAAATGAAAAATATTTTAGTATTTATAATATCTTTATTATTTACTTTAATTATATGTATGCATCCAGTAACTGTATATGCTTTTGAAACAGGTACATCAGGTACATCAGCTGAAGAATTATCTAAAGACCCTAAATATTGGTGGCAGGGGCATATACCGAATACAGGCTCTGAAACAATTACTTTAAAAGCTGGCTCAGATACAATTGGCGGAGGTGCTTGTAGTCATTTTGCTATGACATATGCATTAGTAAAAATGGGTATCTTTAATCCTAAGAATGGTGATACTCCTTATACACATATAAAAAATGCTCGAGAAAAGAATGCATTTATGACTGATTGGGGATACTTTGATTTTACAAGAGTAGATGAGTTATACCCTGATGTTTCCTTTGAGGGAAGAGATAATAATGTTCAGGGTATGAGTGCAGCAGATGGTTTGACATATGTGAAAGGAAAAATGGCAGAAGGGTATTATGTTGTAGGAATTGTCTATGGTTCTGTTAGTAGAAATGGTCATTGTATTTTCTTTGATGGGGTAAATTCTGATGGTAAAATGAGTATAGGTGATAGTGGTTATTTAGGACTTACTTTTGAAGATGTTTATATGCAATCAACTAATTATTTTAATTATTTAGAATTATTAAAGTGTAAGGGTAAAGATATTAATTCTCAGCCCTCAATATATGATGATACTGCTTTAAGAGGTATATCGACAACTGAGGTTGTAGAATATCAAAATTTAGTTAAAGAATATGACTTAACAGGTATGCCTACTAAATCAAATTTGAAGGATGGTGTTGTGAGACCAGAGATAAAAACTGTAAATGATTTGACTGAAGAAGAAAAACTTGTGGTATCTTCTATTAAAGAAACAAAAGAAGCTGAAAAATTAGATTGGTTTCAACTTGCTAAGAATATTATATCATTTGTAGGTTTTATGCTTTTAGTTTATGATTTATTATTAATAGTATTTTATGTATTTGATAGGGTAAATTCTTTTTTAAATATATCTTTAGTAAGTTTGATTACTTTAGGTCGTATTAAGGTAGCTTTAAAAGAAGATTTCGCAGAGCTGTCAAAAGAGGACAGGAAGTCTAAAGGTTATATAACTTTAGCTAAGCTAATAGCAATAATTTTAGTGATTGGTACTTTAGGAGGTTTAATGGTATCAGGCACTATATCATATTGGGTATATTTATTGATACAGAAGGTGAATGGCATATGAAGAATGTGATGAAGGTATTATGTACAATAGTATCAGTTGTAATGCTGTTTAGTGTTAGTTGTATATCTGTGTATGCATCTGATGATGAGTATAAGCATTTCTTACAGGGTGATAGTAGATGGTGTAGTTATGTTTACGATGGTTCTGATACAATTGGTAGAGCAGGTTGTGCTTTAACTTCAGTAACTATTTTAATGGCATATGCTGACCCATCGTTACGAGATGTAAACAAGTTTAATCCTAAAATAGCATCAGATGACTATCTAAGCTTTAATGGTAGTGGATGTATCAACTGGGGTAATATTAAAAAAGGACCTTTAAAGTTAAGAGATGATGTTACTATACGAAGTAAAGGTGATGTCAAGAAAGCATTAGACAATGGGTATTATATTGTAGCTTGGTCAAGTAGAGTTTATTACAGTGGAACTCATTATAGTCCAGTAGTAGGTTGGGATAATGAGGCGGATAAGCCTGTTATTTGGGATGTTGCAGGTGGTGGTAAAACTTGGGATGATTTTACAGCTAATAGTAAAGATATCAGCTGTTTCAGGGTATATGAAAGTACAAAATTAAAGTCTAATGAAGCTTTTGCAGGTGCTAATAGTACAGATACAAGTGATGTAGATACAGAAAAGCAGGCAGAAGCATTTAATAATGTAATTAAGGAGTGGGAGCTTAGGGGTATGCCCTCTAAATCAAATATAGGTGCTGATGCACAGGGTATCAGTTTACCTGATAGAAAGGATTTAAGTTTAGCAGATAAAACTAATATAGCAGGTATTAAAGATGATATAAATTCCCGTCATAAGAATATTTACCAAATAATGAATATAAGTTTTTCAGCAATAGGGTTTTTATTAATTGTGTATGCTTTGTTACTGAGTGTAGGGTATGTGTTGGATAAGAGTAATTCTTTTATTAACCTATCAATGGTATCTATATTAACAATGGGTAAGATAAAAATAGTAGATAAAGGTGAGACAATATCTGAGGAAATGCAGAAAGAAGGGTATGTTAAACCAAATGCTTTTTATATAAGAAGTTTAGTTATATTCTTGGTAGGATGTTTGTTGATATCAGGGTTAGTGCAGAGGTTAGTAATGGAGGTAGTGTACAGCTTGATAGGATAATTTAGATTCTTATTTAGTTAGTATGTGTAGCTATTTCGAGGAAGGATAGAAGAATAGATGAAGTATAGTTTGAAGAATATAGCAGGGTCTTATATAAAAGGGTTTAATAACTTTGTAGAAAAGAATAAAATTGTTGATGCAAGTAATCCTGAGTTGTATGATTTATTTTCTTTTTCTATAAAGAGTATATATGGGTTAGCATCCTCAGAAAGTAATTACTATATTGATATGTATGGTAGTGATTGCATAACCTCTTTACTAAAGATAAAAGGTGTACCAAAGAAAATAGGTAAATTAGATATCAATACAAGGTTAGATGTAGTCTTAATGTGTCAAAATTATTATGTAGCTTTAGGACATTTATCTGAGAACAGGTTGAAATGATGGTAATTATATGGTATAATTAAACCAAAGAAAGGTTGTGTAGGGTATGGGTGCTAAACTACATTTTGAAGATTGTCCATATGGTTGCAATGAAAAAGGAAAACTGTTAGATACAGCAACTGGTATAATGGTAGATTGCCCCTTTTGCAGTAAATTAAGAAAAGAACTTTTAGCTAAAGGGGAAATGGAAATAGAGAACGAAAGTGGAACTATTTCAGTATCTGATGTACTGGGTATTAAATCTAAATATTTAACTAACAAGTATATCAGTGACACCATAATCCCTGATAGTGAACAGTGTTTTCTTGAAGAAGAAAGTGTTGATTACTTTAAAAGTGTAAGTGAAGATGTTTATCACACTTTAGCTTTAGGTGAATTGCCTAAGAGTAGTTATTGTTTCGGTATATCAATCAAAGGATATATAGATAAATTAGCTTATCCTATGTTAGCGACAGCCTATTTAAAAGGTTTAAAGGTAGGTAGGTTTATAACTTGTAGTGAGTTATCAAGGTTACAGTTGAAAGGTGACGACCTGCTTGATGAACTTTACAAGGTAGATTTGGCTATGATTCTTATTGGAGAGGGTAGCACAAAGGGTGAAATCTCTTGTGCAAAAGGGTTGATGCAATCAAGGGCTTTAAATGGTAAGCCCACGATATGTATTACTACTTGGACAATAGAAGCTTGTTCTTTGCTATTAGGGTACTCCAATGATGAAGATAATCTATTCCTTGCTAAGCCTGTATTTGTAAAGTACAAAAATAGTGGTAAATCCTCTAATTATATTAACAAACTTACAGGTGTTGACAATGATAGGTATGACGAAGAAACCGATAAAGGTGGTATTGGTTTCAGTTTAAGTGATCTGTAATAGGAGGTTACTATTTTGACTGTAAGAGAGTTTAATACAATAATGAGGGACTTAAATAAGAAGGAAAATTGTGTATTCGAGGGTACATTTACTACAAGGTATGAGAAAGACGGGGTAGCACTTGTATTTATGGACGATGGGTACACGGCAAGAATATATAAAGATAGTGCAGTTTACACTAAAACTTGGGATAATAAAATTATAAAAACTAAAATATAGTAGTAAAGAGGCTTTTGTAACAGTATGGTTATGAGAGCCTTTTTTCTTGTTTTTATAATTAAATCTTAAAAATTATAGAATCTTAAATTGTAAGTTAATTACACTTTAAACTATTTAGAAAGTATATAAAATATATGTAGAAATTTTAGGTAAATTGATTTACTTTTAGTATGTATAAAAGGTATTAGGTTAGATATCAATTTGCCTAAATTTTTTGCTATGATTTTGGTGTTTTTCTAAGATATTTTTAAGAAGACTTATTTTATTTATAAGGTTTGGATTTCTCTTTAGTTATAAATTTGTAGTAGTGTATTTTGTAAAAATCTGCTATGAATGGAGATTATTTTGTAGTTTGAGTTTACTTTTATGTAGTAAACAGGTAAATAATGAGGTGATTAGGTAATTAAATATTATGAATACATTGCAAAAGGTCAAGAATTATGTTAAAATAAAGTTACAAAATTTAGGAGGTATTACGGATATGAGAAAAATTCGTTTAGGTGGTACTTACCATAAAGCAGTTAATGGTAAAACCGTTAAACTATTAGGGGTAGTACCAAATGAAGACAAAACAGAGTCATTGGCTTTTGTTAGATATGTAGGTACTGATACATATGGTAAAGTACCTTTAAGATTATTAAAAAGAGGGGTGTTTTAATTGTCAAATACTTATGACAATAATTCAATATCTCAGTTAAAAGGAGCAGACAGGGTAAGAAAAAGACCAGAGGCTCTGCTTGGTAGTAGAGGTATTGATGGTGCAATCCATACAATTCAGGAAATCATCGGTAACTCAACTGATGAGAAACTGTCAGGTTATGGTGATAAACTTGATATCTGCTACTATGAAGATGGCAGTATCTCTGTAAGGGATTACGGTAGAGGTGTTCCACTCGGATGGAACGAAAAAGAGAAGAATTGGAACTACCTGTTAATTTACAGTGAGTTGTATGCAGGTGGTAAATATGGTGACAACCAGAAGCTGTTAAAGGGTATTGAAGAAAGTGATGCTTGGTCAACATTTAAGATTATGGACCATCCTTATCTGATTTCTATTGGTCTTAATGGACTTGGTGGAGCTTGTACTCAGTACACTTCAGAATTTTTTAATGTTACTTCTTATCGTGATGGTAAGGCAAGTACAATGAGGTTTAAGAAGGGTGTAGCTGTAATGGATGAACTTGAAGTTACTGACACGAACGAACCTAATGGTACTTACATTCACTGGAAACCCGACGATGAAGTATTTACCAGTACTGATATCCCTGTTAAGTGGTTTGAAACTACTTGTAAGGCTCTATCCTTTGTATCAGGCTTTACTGTTAATTTAACAATTAATGGTAAATTGAAGGTATTCGAAAAGAGTTCTATCGAAGAGGAAATGGAGAAACAGCAGGGTAGTTGTGTTTATACCAATGCTTTCAGACATATTGTAGATAGTACAGGGGATATCTGTATTTGTGATTTAAAGGTAGCGATTGGACCAAGCGGATTGTCCCAGGACTATTATCATAATATGGTATCTGTAAGAGGTGGAGCTCACGCTCAAGGGGTATATTCCGCATATTCATACTTCTTCAGGGAAGTAAGCAATGATAAGGGTATTCGCCTTACTGAACGAGATTATGCAGGTAAGTTTTCTGTAATTGTATCAACTCTTGCTAATAAGGCAAGTTTGAGAAACCAGACAAAAGATAGTATCGACGATGCTTGGATTGCTGAGTTTATTGCAGATACGATGTTCCAGATGATGTATAAAGAGTATAATAAAGGAACTCCTTGGATTATAGATATTGTTGATGAGGTTGTAAGAAACGCAGAAAACAGAATTGCCCTTGCTGAAATGGCTAAATCTTATAAAGAGGTACAGAAGGCAACAACAAAGCATAAGGCAAGTAATAAGTTCGTAACCTGTCGTTCTTATGAAGATGGTAAAAATCCATCAGCTACTGAGTTCCTTATTGTAGAGGGTGACTCAGCAGGTGGTAAGGTTGTGCAGTCGAGGGATGCATCATATCAGTGCCTGTTAAAACTCAAAGGTAAATCTCTTAATGTCTTTAAAGCACCTTTGCAGAAGCTTATTGCCAACAAAGAAATCCTTGATATGATTAGTGTTCTTGGATGTGGTGTAGACTTGGGTATTGATGAGTTTGAAACCTTTGATATAAGTAAGCTTAAGGTAGGAAAAGTAATCTTCTGTACTGATGGTGACTTGGATGGTTATCATATTAGGGTACTTTTGTTCATTATTTTTTATAAGCTTTTTCCACAGCTTTTGTATAATGGCAATGTATATGTAGCTGAAACTCCTTTGTATGTTATAAATACTAAGAGTGACGAAGCTATTTACTGTATGACTCAGGCTGAACTTGAAGAACAGCGTGCCAAGATTGGTGATTTTAATATTCGCAGTATTGACCGTTTTAAAGGTCTTGGCGAATGTGATAAGAAAACTCTTTGGGAAACAACTCTTAACCCAGAGAGTAGAACTCTCCGACAGATTAAGATTGACCCAGATGATACTGATGTATTTGAGGCATTGGAAGTATTGTTCGGTAAATCTACTGAGAGCCGTAAGAGAGCTATCTTGGGCAGTATGCTTGGAACGGATTTCGATGCTACTGTTGAGAGTATTGATGACCTTATTGAATATATTGATGGTCTTGACCTTAATGGTGGCTTAGATGTAGAGGAAGTAGAATACTAAGTATTCTACTTTCCTTTATACTTTATAAAGGAGGTCAGGTATATGTCAAATTTAAGTAGATTAAATGCTATTTTCTTGTATAAGAAAGGTATTAAATCTTACAAAGAGTTTAAATCTAAGGGTAAAGATTTACTCATAAATGCTGAGTTAAGTAATCTTTATGATGCAAGGAGAGAACCTAAAAATCTTGAGTTTATAAATGGTAAAAAGTTACCGGATGTGGGTATTTATTATCCTATGAATGTATATCAGAGTATTTTTGAAAGACTTTGTGATACTAATGGTTTCAAGTATCTTAACGATATATTTACAACGGTTGACACTAAAGAAAGGGAACAAGCTTATAGAATTATAAGTCTTTTAATAGCTGACTGTAGTTTAAGACTCTTCTCTGTTTTGGAAAGAGAAATGCTCATTCTAAGATATATTTATTTGTATTCTTATAATTATATCAGTTTTTATTTATCTATTTCTAAGTATAAAGTAGTAAATATGTTAAGCAGAGCACTCGATAAGATTGCTAATAAGGTGTATCATATTTATTATGGAGAGGAAGGGTACAGTTTTAATTGGAAACCCTCTAATATTGATATCTACCAAAGGGTATGTTATGAACCAGGTGGTGAGTTGTTTACCTATCCAGGGTTTAATGAATTAGCTAATAAATATATTGATTTGATTAAAGAGGATAGTGTAAAGTACAATCCTAAGAAATTAGTTACTGTATTACATGATTTATTCAGTAACAAATCAATTTACTATACTTTTAAAGGAGAAGAAGGTGATAAGTATGTAAGTTATGGTTTTTATACTAAGAAGTCTTATTTAAATTATATTAATGAAAGGAAGTAAAAATATGGCTTATGTAAAAAGAAAAGAATTATCCGCTAAAATTGCGTATCTGATTGGTGTAGATGAATCAGTTATGAATAAATGCTACCCAGATGAGATAGATAAAGAAATCAACAATAATGATAATTGCTCAATTGTAAGATGTCTTTGTAAGTTAAGAACAAGTCTAATGAAGAATTTTGTTTCCACCGACAATGAAATTTGTTATAATCTTAAAAACTTAAATTCCTTATCGTGGTTCGATACAAATGGCATTAAATTTCTTGAAAAGTGTGGTATTCCCATTGTAAAGGCAAATTATCGAAGTGCACAGTATATGGAATATTTTTGTGAACTTATTGAAAAGTATATTGATAGCGTAAAGAAAATATTTCCCGATTGGGTAAATTGGGAATACATTCGTTCTTTGTTTGTAGTTCCGAATTACAATAAATCGGGTGTACTTATAGATGAATACAATAAGTTTAAAGGTAATAAAACATTATATCCATTTTCAATGTATATTTATTGGCAACCTTTTGAATGCAAGGGTATGCTTTTAGATGATAATATATTTTTAAAGAGTTTATATTCTCTACATAATGATAAGTTTGAAGATAAGGGTAAGGTAATTGATGTATCAAGCGATACTACAAGCAATATTTATGACTTTATAGAAAGAAGTAAAAAGGTTGTAATCGCTGTAGATTGTGAAAATATAAATGTGTACAAGCTTTTTGGATTTATTAAGAGTCTTGGTAAATCTGAGTCTGACAAAATCTCTAAAATCGTATTGTATGATGATGAGAATACTGTAGAAACTTGGAAACTGTTATCAAATCATATTGGTATTCCTACTGAATATACCCCAGTAGAGAGGGTATTGAAAAATAAATCCCTTGTTGATATTAAGATGTCAGTGGGTATTTGTGAGAGTCATTTTAAGGACAATGTAGATTCATTCATTATTGTATCGAGTGATTCTGATTTTTGGGGTACTATTGAATCCTTGCCTAATGCTAATTTTATGGTAGTTTATGAGAATGAAAAGAGTAGTAATGTAGTATTAAATAAAATGGAATCTAACAATATTGTTAGTTGCTCCTTAGATGATTTCTATACAGGGAATGTCTCAAAACTCAAGGAAGATATTCTCGTTAAGTTAACTAACGATGCTTTAAGTGTAGTAGATGTAAATCTTAAAGGGGTTATGGACATTATTTACAGAAATGCAAGAATCTCTGCAAATGACGATGAAAAAACAGCCTTTTATAATAAATACTTAAAGAGTATCAAGGTAACTGTAGATGGCGACGGAAACTTAAAGTTGAAAGTAGGGTAATTTATGGAAAAGATAGTTTGGAGTAATTACGCAGACCCCTTGGTTTTGAATATGTTCTACAGGGGTATTGATCATTGTTCTCAAGGGGATAAGTTGAAGATTGAAGATACAAGGGAATTTATTTATTCTTACAGTGCTTTACGACTTCAGGAGGTTCGTAACAAACTTAAAGTTATGGTAGATAACTACATAGTAGTGAGTAAGGTAGAGATTAAAAATGATAAGGTGTATGAGAATGTATGTCTGATAAATACTTATATGCTTTCTGATTGTATGTATTCTGAGAGTACAGTAGCTAAATGGTATGTAAGTGGGGAAGACTTTAAAATGGTAGAGTGGATAGATGATGGTTCTATTCACACTACCTTTAGAGTGTTAAAATCAGGTGTTACTTTTAAGGATATTTATAACGAGATTGTAAGTTCAGGTTCAAGAGAAAAGGTATTTAAAGAATATACTAATCCTATTGGTACTATTGTAGATAGTATCTTGCTTAGTGATTAATTATTGTGGGTGTTAAATATGATTAATTTGTCTAATGATAAAAGAAAGAAGTACAAGGCTGTATTATTCAGCCTTGTATGCATTTTCATTTGGTTATTTGCTTTCGTGTCAGGTATGGAGATGTGGTTAAATTGTGCCATATTGGATAACAACAAGACTATCGTAGAATCTGATGTAAAGGCAGGGGTTATGACTGAGGTAGAAAACATAAAAATTGATGGTAGTTTTACCTTAGTAGGTGATAGTAAAGAATGCTCTCCAGACGAAGTAAAGGGGTATATAAGAGTTCCTAATGATGTGAAGTATTATTACAATACGGATACTAATTATATGGTATCTAAGTTGACAATATCTGAGAGTGAGCATGTAGTTTTAAAATTCTTTGTACTTGATATAGTTTCTACTTGTATGTTGATATATTTGACAGTAGTTTATATGTATTCTTCAAACCCGAGCAAGGTAAAAAGAGTGATAGGCAGAATTTTAAGTATAATGATTACTTTAGTAAGTATGCTAATGGCTCAGTTTGCTTATGATTATTGTTTAAATGTACTATTCAAAGTGGGTAGTTGTGATTGGTTACTTTTAATCAAGGTAGGTTTAATGGTAACAATTAGTATCATAGTAGGGGTAGTTAAGTATAAGAAATCTAAACCCATAAGGCTAAAAAGGCATAAAGAGGAAAGAAAAATCAAATAAATAGTATTCTATACTATATAAGTACATTGCTTTTTAAGTAGAAATATGTTATAATATAGGTAAAATAAAAGAATTCGTGGAGGTTTATCATGAAGAATGAAATATATAATGGTAGTTCTGAAGGATTTAGCTTTCTTACAGATGGGTATATAGATTACTCAAAGGAAGTTATTGCTAACAGAGCTATTCCAGATTTAAGAGATGGTTTGAAGCCTGTACAGAGAAGAATTTTATACTCTGCTAAGTTAAATGATAGGAAGCAGTACCAAAAGTGTGCAACATTCGTAGCTGATGCTATGAAGTTACACCCGCACGGCGACTCTTCTGTTTACGGTTCATTCTGCTTGATGACGGGTGAGAATGGAAGCTGGAATTTTCCAGTATTTGACGGTATGGGTAATTTAGGTAAAGTTTATTCAAGCAACCCACCAGCAGCTTACAGATATCCGAAGGCTAAATTAAACAGTAATTCCAAAGAGTTCTTCAAGGAGAAGAATATATTTAATCTTGTACAGTCTGAAGAGGGTGATGGTACTGAACCAGAAGTATTATTTCCGTCTTTCCCATCTGTACTTGTAAATGGTACAAGCGGTATTGCAGTTTCGGTGGGTACGAGAATCCCATCTTTTAATTTCGGAGATGTACTTAATTTAACTATTAAGTACATCAAAGAAGGTAGACTTGACCCTGTTGCTGATATAATCTATCCTGACTTTCCAACGGGCGGTATTCTTGTTAAGACTGACTCTGAAGTTGCTAAGATTATGGCAACAGGTTTAGGTAAGCTGAAAATCAGAGCAAGGGTAGAAATCCAGGGTAATGAAATCATTGTAGATGAAGTACCTTATGGAAAGACTTTTGAAGGTATTGTTAAGGCTATTGAAAATGCGGATATGAAAGAAATCAAGTCTGCTATGAACCTTACAGGTAACGACTCTGATGGTAAAGTAGTTATTGTATGTAGAAGCAAGAGGGTAGTAGAATGGGTACTTCTTGAGTTATATCGAAGGGGTATCTTGCAGACTACTTATGCAAGTAATATTCTTGTCATCAATAAAGGTAAACCTTATATTTTAGGTGTACACGGAATTATACAGGATTGGGTAAAGTTTCGTAGAGAAGTTATTACAAAGAAGTTCAAAGTAGAGCTTGAGGGTATTAATAGTGAATTGACTACTTTGACTTATTTTATGCGATTGATTGGAAATCTTGAGTGGAGAGATACTTATGTAGCAACGGCTACAAAGGTATCTAAGAAAGATGCTGATGTATATCTTCATAATATTTTCTCAGACATTCCAGAGGATGTTTGTGATTGGATTAACAGTAGAGCTATTAGTGCTTTTAACAATGGCGGTAAGTACATTAAAAGATTTAATGATTTAAGCGAGTATAAAGACTATTGTGAAGATATGTACGCTCATCCTGATAAGTATATTGTTGAAGAACTTACAACTTTACTTAAGGAAAATAAAGGTAGTTACGAAAGAAAAACTGAAATTTCTAATATAGACTATCGTTTCAGTAAGATTTCAGACTCTGAGGGTATTGAAGATGACTCAGCTTGTGTGTACACTTTAAATAAAGAAGGTTTTCTTCTTAAGACAAGAGAGGTAATTGGTGGAGATAATATTCTTTGTCAATTCAGAGGTCAGGCTAACAGTGTATTGGTTGGCTTTGACAATTTCGGCAGGATATTAAGAATAAGTGGTTCAGATGTACCATTCACTATGGTCGGAGGCGAAGGAGTTTATCTTCCTAAAGTGTTTGAAGCTACAGCAGAAAAGACATATAAAGTCCTTTATATGGGTATTTGCGATGGAACAAAGCGTATGCTTGTATATAGGGATGGTTTTATAGGTTTTCTTGATACCTCTGAATGGGTAGGGAAAAAAGTCGTTAAGGTAGTATCTAAGGGTGTTTGTCTTGCTGTTATGGATAAACTCTTGGAGGTATATGAAGAGAGTGAAATTCCTCAGTGTCTGTTGTTAGCAGATGATTCAGGCAAACATTTAAAAGTAGGTATAGTAAATACTGAAGATATCCCTGAAAGGGGTAGAACAAGTAGAGCTAAGGTATTTAATGGAACAAATATAAACACTGAGTATGTAATGGGTATGTCTGTTTTAGATGTGTATAGTTCTATTAAAGACGCCAATACCTTTGTAAATAAGTTAGCAAAGGTAAAGGGTGATACCTTTATAGAGGACCTTAATATTGAAGAAGGTAAGTATCTTGAGTATTGTAAAGACCTTGATTAAAATATAGGTACTGGAGGTTGTATAATGACAGATGACAAAAACATCTATGAGGACAGTACATCTGAAGTTATAGAAAATTCTAATCTTACTGAAGAAGTTGAAGAACTTGAAGAAGATGTTGAACCAGAATACATAGATTTGACTGGTGTTGATATAGGTGATATGGAAGTGGAAGATACTTCTTCAGAGGACGATGTACTGTCCTCTGAAGAGAAGTTAAGGGTATTTTCTGACGAAATTCTGTCTGCTATGTTAGACGGTAGACCTACTAAAAAGTATGCAATAGATAAGTTAATGAGTATTACAAATCCAAGATTATTCAGGGATGAAAACTACATATTATTTTCTATCTACTACTTTTATAGAAGTAAGTTAAAAATTATAAATATTGATGAAGAATTTATCAAACTATTTTTGAAAAGAAATAGAAGTTTATTAACAAAGTCAAGGGGTTATATTGATATCAATGCCTATGGAGAGATTGATAACTCTCCAGAATTAGGGTACATAGGTGGAGTAGTAAAGCACTTTAACAGGTTAAAAACCTTACCAGATATAGATGTAACGGAATTTGAAACGGTATTTGAAAAGTATTTAATTGAATTTAAAGCGGTAGAGGCTAATAAGGTATATCAACAGGCTCAGCAAATTCTTACTGAGGGATTAAAGGTAGGAAGAAAGTATTATTCAGGTTTTGATGATAGTCAAAGTTACTGTAAGAAAAAACTTGCTGAGATTGAAGGTTTGGTTGATTGTAATGCAGGTAGTGGTTTTGTAAAAATGTCTGAAGTTATTCTTGATGAAAAACCTGACAACAAAAAGCCAATTCTAATAGGTGACTTTGGTAGGCTACAGAAGTTAAATGACGCCTACAAGGGTATTTACACTGGATTGTTTTATTCATTTATAGCACCACCTAAATCGGGTAAGTCTAAATTGGCAGCAAGGCTTTGTCATAATGTATCGGTATTAGCAGGTAATAATGTTTCTGTATGGGCACAAGAGGGTGGTCACGAGTTGTGGACAGCTCAAATGCGAGCCATTCATTTTGACTATCTTTATAATACTGATGTAGCTTTAACAGAGAGAAAGTTTGGTGTTACGCAAGAGGTAATTGTACACGATGATTTTAGGACAGATGAGTTAAGACAGCTCGAACTGTCAAGTAAACTTGACTTAGCATCGAATCAAGATTATGGTAGTGTTGATTATATAGATAGACCTTTTAATGTAGAAACCTTTATAGAAGATATTGATACTTCTGTAAAAGAAAATAATAGTAAGCTTGTTATTATTGACTATTTACAGCTTATAGGCTCATCTTCGGGTATGAATGAAAGAGAGCGTATAGCTGAGGCTTATAAGAAATTACTTAACTATTGTAAGAAAGCAAATGTAGCGGTAATTTCTCCAGCTCAGTTTAAGCAGGACTCTTTTGATGATTTGTTGAAAAAGTCATCTGTAGATGGTGCGGACTTAAGAACTGCAGCAGGTGGTTCAAGTGAGGTATTAAGAACACCTGATGTCCTTTGGGCATTGTTTGCGAGTGTAGATGATATTCGTAACAATAGTATGAAAATTATTTCATTACCCTCTCGCTTGAACGCAGCATTTCCAAATATTGATGTAAGAATAGACTTGGGTACTTGTCAGTTTATATCAGACTAATAATATAGTCACCTATTTCTGAATTGCCAGGAGAGGTGGCTATATTTTTGTATTATATAGGAAGTTTAAAGGTTAGGAATGATAGTATGAATTATAAATCTAAGCGTTTAAAATATATTATAATAGGTGGATTGGTATTAGTAGGGGTATTAGTTGTAGTTTTGGTAGTATGGGGTGTATCAGGTTCGATATTAGATGCAAGTTATACTACTAAAGATATTTTATCTACAACTGAACCAACAACAGAAAAAGTAGTAGAAGAGGAATGGAAATCCTATGGGTATTCTAAAGAGGAATGGAACTCTATGTCTAATAAAGATAAGATGCTTGCAATGATGAATAATGTAGATACTACTGATTTACAGGAAGCATCTATAAAAAAAGCAACTATTTTCTTATCTTGTAGTGATTCACCATGGTATCAGTATATGTCTGATGCGAGTTATGAGATAGGAAAAGTAGATTCAGGGTATAGAATAGATTACACCATTAATAATGAAAAGATTTCGGTAATAGCATCTTGGTATGATGCTACTCCAGTTGTTTTTATAAAGAAAACTGAATTTACAGAAAGAGAGAAGGAATTCTTTAAAAAAGTAGGAAAAAGTTGGGAGGTTCCATTAGATGACGGTACATATTCGATACAATACAGATAAGAAAAGGCTTATAGCTTTATTCTTAATTATAATGTTACTTGCTGAATGTCTCACATCTATATCTGTAGGTGCAGTAAATGTAGGTAGTTATTCAGGTAAATATGATTTAACGAAACCTCATAAAGTAAATCAGCACTACAATCCGCATAAAAACATACTTGATGAAGAGTACTGTGATTCTCAACTCCAAGCTTGTTATCAACAGTTTTTAGCTTGGGGAGTAACAGAGCAGGGTGCAGCAGCAATGGTAGGTAACTTTCGTGCAGAAGGGTGGGTTACAGATACAACCCAGGACTGGGTAGATTGGGATAGTTTCTCCTATGGTGTAACGGGTATTGGTTTGATGGGTTTTACCTATTATGCAATACAAGATAAGTTATTTGAAGTTGCGGAAAAGCAGGGTAAACAGTGGACTGATTTAGGTGTTCAGTTAGAAACAATTAAAGAGTGGTATTTTCCATTAAGTAAGAAGTATTACGAAAGTGGTCATACTGTTGAAGAGTTATCTAATGATTTCTGTGCTAACTATGAAAGACCAGCAGTTAATAATTTTGGAGATAGAGCTACTTATTCTAAAAAATATTCAAGGCAGTTTAAAAGTTTAAAAGCTAAAGATTACGATGGTAGCTTATCTACAAGTGGAAGTAATACAGGTGATTCGGGTAATGATAATTCTGTAATTACTGCAGGAGGTTCTGCAATAGAGGAGTGGCAGTTAACTGGTATGCCTACAAAAAGTGGATTAACCGCTGATTTAAATATACCCACCTTAGCTAAGAGGTCTGATTTAACTACAAATGAACAGTACAACTTAGCATCTATAGGTTCTGATATATCAAGAAATTCTGAGTACAACGCTTGGACAATGGCTCGAAGGTATATAGTGTTTGCAGGATTGTTAATGGTGGTGTACACATTACTTTTAGCGTTAGCTTTTCTGTTTGATAGTTGGAATACATTCTTTAGTATAAGTTTAGTTAAGGTAATGTCATTAGGGGTTATTAACTATTCAAAAGATAGTTATGCTTTAGAGAATGGTGAAAAGACTAAATATGTTAGTGGGAAAAGGGTAATAGTTCTTTTAATTGTAATGTTTATAATAGGTTGTGTATTCATATCAGGAGGGGTAATTCCAGTAGTAGTACAGACTATGTATAAGTTTATGAGCTTGTTTAATGGAGGAGGTTAGTGTGTTAGAATAGGTTTTTTATTTAAATGATAAGATTATATTTTATGTATTTCAAATTATTGAAAAGGAGATATATTATGGCAAATGTAAATATTGATGAGAGAACAAGAAGAGCAGCTGAGCAGTTTGCAATAAATATGGAAAAGTATCCTATTGATGAGCAGATTGCGGTATCTGTGATTGCAGCAAATATTATCAATGGTTGTTCGTGGGAGTTTGTAAGAAATACATCTGATATTAGAAAAAATATGGATGCTTTTAAGAATAGTAAATCTTGCGTTCTTAAAGAAGTTACTTATTCTCATACAAAGAAGCTTACAGGGTATCTCTTATATATGGATATCAATAGATTGGTTGGTATTCTTGGTAAAGAGGCTCTCGGTGTATTTGACCAGAAAACATTATCTGAGGCTGTAAACCATAGAAAAGACGCTGTTCTTTCAGTAGCTAAGCTTATGAAGAAAGGTTATAAGGGCAGAATTGGTATCTTCTGTACTAACGATAGTAAAACTATCACAGTAGATGGCAAGTCTTATCCAGCATTTGCAGTAACTCTTGATGAACTTTGTGATATTTGTGCTAAAATGAATTATGGTTTTATCGCAGGTGGAGCAGTAAGGTCACCACTTGAGATTAAACAGAAGGCAGATGGGGTACTCAAGGCTTGCATTGTTGCTCCGAGTAGCAATGCTCTGTTTATAGATATCGCCCCAATGAGATGATATCTGTTGATGATAAGGCATCATAGAAATATGATGCCTTATTTTTTTATGTTTAAGGAATACTAAATTATGCAAAGGTTGTTTTTATGGTTTATAAAGATTATTTTTCTATTGTAGAATATTATAAAAAGGTGGTAATACCTTTTAACCCGAGGAAGTACAAAGTTAAGTCAGACAAGATGATGGTATGCCCTTTACACGATGATGTAAATCCCTCTATGGGTATTATCAAGGGTAAAGATGGTGAGGAGTTATTTCATTGCTTTGGCTGTAACCAGTGGGGTAATATTATTGAACTTAATAAGAAGGTAAATCGAAGGTTATTTAAAAAGTATTTATCTGATGAAGATTCCTTAAAAGATTTATGCAGATTATTTAATGTATCTTATGATGAAGTAGCTGAAACTGCAAATAAAGAAATAGATGAAGGCATACAGTTTGAAATGGCTATACAGTCTGCTAAAGATAGATTTGATATTTCTGATTTAAGAGATAAGTTTATAGAAGGTAAAATCAAAGGGAAAAATGTAGGGTATTTTAATGCTTTGATTATGATGATGATAAATGAACTGAAAAAGGAGTCTAACGATATTGATTAACTTAAATGTAAAAGAATATAGGGTAGGTGATAAATACAAGATTCACTGCTCTGTTGTAAACAATAAGAAGTATATAATAAAAGTATTAAAAGATAACAGTGTTATTGAGGAAAGCAGTTTTTATGATGCTAATGTAGCTAACAGTGAATTTTTGAAATGCATTGAAAGGTATAAGAAGGTTTAATTATGGATTTAGATTTATTAGATTTAGAATATGAAGTTAGTAAAGATACTGTAATTAAAAAAGAATATGATGTGTTGTCTGAGGATAGTTTAGTTCCAAAAGTAGGTAACTATTTAGGATTAGATATTTCAATATCTTCAACGGGTATTTGTTTATATAAGGATGGTATTAAAACCACTGCTAATATTAATCTTGATTATAAAGAAGATAATCCCCACGCAGAAGTTTTACTTCGTAGGCAGTTAAAGAATGATTTACTTGGACTTATAGACGGTTTGAATTTTGAAGTAATTGTTATAGAAGATGTATTTGAGGGTATTAACCCTGATACAACTCGAAAACTTTACGCTTTAAATACTGCTATTGATGAACTGATTTTAGATGGTAATATTACTTGTAATCAGTTTGAGAGAGTACCAAATACATTGTGGAAAAGTTGGTTATCAGTAGTAGATAGTAACGGGGTATATAAAGGATTTAAAGACAAGCAAAAGATACAAGGGTATTTAAAAATTTTAGGTATTGAAGAAGGGGAGAATAAGGGTTTTCAAGATAGACTTGATGCTACTGGAATGTTATTGGGGTATTTACTAAGTAGGAATAATTCTAATACTGATATTAGCAATTCAATAAAGAAAGGTATAAGAGTAAAATTTGAAGACATATCTTTTGCCTATGAGTTAGATACAGATTTAATCACAGTTCAAGCATATTACAATGATGAAGATATAAATGTAAAGATGATAAAAGATAAGAAGATTACTAAAAAGGCTATTATTGACTACATATCATCAGATATAAATAGTATCTTTATTACTTCTGAGCCTATTAGGTTAGGTTTGTTGGCTCAGACTATGGATTTAGAGTTGCTAAATGAGAAGGGGTATTTTGGTTTTTGGCTGTCTGAGAAGGCTAAATCAAAGTATCGAAAGAAGTTACAAAAATTAGGTCTGTGATATAGTAACTTTTATAAATTTAGAATTTTTATAAAAGTTAAGATATTGTAAAATCGGTTAATTGAGAATTACAATAACTTATGTTAATAGGTATGTTTCAAGATTTGATTTTTGTATAAAAATTAGGTATTTTTAGTTGTTTGATTTTCTGTAGAGTTGATATTTTTAAGTAGGAGATTTTTTAAATTATTATAAAAATATGTTATTTTAAAGGTTATGATTTCAATATTGGAGTTTCTTTGAATATAACAAGTTTTTGTAGGAAAGATATATTATAGTTAGATGTTTTAAGTTTTAGGAGGTATTGTAAAATGTCTAAATTTTGCACAAACTGCGGTAGCAGGCTTGATACCAATGGTGTATTTTGCTCTAACTGCGGTAAAAGAATAGTAGAAGATACTACTGTTTCTCAGAAAGAAACAATTGAAAATAAGAAAGAAACTTTTACTCCTGTTGAAGAAAATCCTTATTGCAAAGAGGATGATATTTTTAGTGCTAATACGGAAGAAAATCAGATGTTTGGGGGTAAAGGTTTTAAACCTGAGGACTTTGAAAATAGTAAGTTTATGCCACCTTATGGTTTAAAGTTAGATTACTATGATTTATCTGTTGCTGATTGTAGTGGTAAGGGTTTATCAATAGTAGGTTTTGTATCAGCAATTCTGTATTTCTTGCAGTCATTTTCTGTATTCGCAATATCAAGTATTCCTTGCTTTGTTGTAGGATTGGTATTCTCAATACTATCCGTAGTCGGTGATAGAAAATGTGCTATCAAGGCTTTTACAATTATTAGCTACATTCTGTTAGGAATAGGTTTTATTATACAGATTATTAGTGTAGCATTGTACATAGGAAGGGGTTTATATTTATGAATGTAAGAACTGCTAATAGTTATGCCACATTTTCTATGGTGTTAGGAATATTATCTTTTGTAGGATGGATTCCTTTTGGCATTTTTTCTTTAATCTTTTCTTCAATAGCTAAGAAGAATGGTACTACAAAAGCAAATAGTGCAATGGCAGGTACAATTTTATCTATCATAAGTGGTATTATCAATGTTATAATGATTGTGTGCTTTTTTATGTTCTTTGCTATTGTTTTTATGGGATTTAACTGGGTATAGGTAAGAGGTGCTATTATGTATGGTAATGTTAATAATGTAGATTTTATGGACGGGGTATCTCCCACTAAGAAATCTATAAAGGATTACCTCTGTTTGTATTCAGGTTGTACTGATGTAGTATTGGTAGATGAATTTGAAACAATGAGGGCAAGACATATATGCAGGGGTAGTTGTTTTATTCAATTGTTAGATAAACAGGTAGTACCTGTACCAACATCTCAGGGTATAGTTAATGTAGAGGTTTTCTTTTGTCCTCGATGCGGAAAACTGATTATCAATAATTCAAGTTTGGAATTGATATGAAATGATTTAAAATTTTAAGAATATCTTCTATTTTATATAGAATTATGTTATAATAGTATTGTAAAGTAAAAGTTCTTTACAATACTATTTTTATTTTTAGGAGGACTATTAAAAATGAAACAGGGAGATATTGTTACATATAAAAGAAAGGTTAGGTCAGGTGTTTCTAATGTAGATAAAGCTATTTCAGATGGTGCTTACCTTTCTCAGCAGGAGTGGTTTGACTTCCTCGTAAAGAGTGAATTTGTTGGAAGTCGCTTTTGGAATATCACAAAATACCGTCTTTTTAATTGGAGATTGTGTAGTCTTGCTAAGGCTTATGCTGTTGCTCTTGATTATCTTATGGCTATTTCAGTAGACGGTTTTGATAATAAGACCTATACAGCTATTCTTAAAGATGTAGCTTATGTAATGAGAAAGTTTACTGACCGTAAGTATTCTATCTCGGTTGATGGTTTTGACCGAGATGGAGGGTTCTATGTCAGGGTATATATTGGTAAACATAAATGTACTGTATGCCCTGTAAGAAATAGGGCAGAGGCAGAAAAAGGAATTAGAGTTGTAGTCAGATATTGCACCGAAATGGCAGAAAGTTTTTCGGTTAACGATGAATTTACTAAGTTTCTTAACGGGTATTTGAATAGTGAATTTACAAGATTTCTTTCAAATGCTGAGCCGACTCCTTTCTGTATGGATGATGATAGGCTTACTCTTAAGAGTCAGTTACAGTCTAAAAAAGAAAATGTTTCTGATTTTAAGCCTGTTGAGTATGAAGATGGAGAGGCTATTCTCTCTGTTGTATAACTAATATAGTGTCTTACAACAGAGTTAAAAATTGTTGTGAGGTGCTTGATATGTATAATGAATATGATGAGAAGGGTTATGACTTTCAGGAAGAGGGTTATGACTCTTCTGCTTCAGTAGATAATGATGATTCGATTGCAAGTGTAATGGAGTTAAACAAGGGTAACTTTAAGATTAATATGGGGGCTATTAGTATATCAGATATAGTTATCCCTACTCCGATTAAAGATTCTCGTAAGGAAACTTACTTAGGATTAATGAGGTCTGTTGAAGAGCTTGGAGTATTAGTACCTATACAGGTAATGGTATCTGAAGGTTTTGCAGAATATGTAGAGGAAGAGGGTACAGAAGAAGGGTATGAAGGACCTAAGTATGTACTTTTGGACGGTTTGAGAAGAATTTTTGCTTTAAAGAAGAATGGGTTAGACAGGGTAAATGCTGTTATCTATGATTTTGATGATAAAGATAAGGGTTCGGATATGATTAACATTATATCCTCAATTCTTAATAAAACCCAGAGAAAGTCTTGGTCTGAGATATGGTATATGTATCAGGTTTTAGAGGGGCAGTCAGCTTTAACACCAGGAAATATTGAGTATCTTTTACAGTTAGAGCCTGGAGATGCAATGAGGCTTAAGGAGATAATGACTCGTAAAGATGAATTTCCTGAGCCAGCTGAGGACCTGTTAAGTAAAAAGAAAACATTACAGCAGGCTTATAATATGCTAAATAAGTTAATGAAAGAGCAAGACCAGCTTGCAAAGGAAGATATCAGTGGTGTATCTGATATTGATGAAACAGAAGGAATAGTAAACGAAGAGGGTAGTGATAATAAATTATCTGATGACGAGGTAAAAGAAATCCTTGATATGGAAGATAGTTTTGATGGTGATTTATCAGAAGAAGATTTTGATGAGTTAATGGGTAATAACTTACCTGATGATAGGCAGACGGTAGGGGATAGACATCCTTTGGACCCTGCCTTGAAAGCAGCGGTTCTACAGAGAGATGGTTATTGTTGTCAGATAACTGGAAGAGGTAAGGGTTTACCAGCCCCTATTGCTCTTGGAATACTTAATGTTCATCATAAAATACCTGTACATTGCGGTGGAACGGACTCTATGGATAATCTTATTACAGTATGTCTTGACGCTCACACGCTGATTCATATTATAGAACGCAATATGGGTAAACTCGGAATGTCAAAAGAGCAATTTGATGCACTTGATGAAGAAGAGAAGAAGTTTATTACAGGTGTAATGAAAATTGCTCGTATTGCAGTAGAGGCAAACAAGAGAATGGGTAGGTCGAGAGAACAGATACGAAAGGATACTTCTGATTCTATCAGGTTTAAGATGCCAGGCTTAGTACAGAAAGAGAATATGGAAGCTATTGCTAAGGCTAAGGTAGATGAGTCAAATGGGTGATAAATTTATCAATGATAAAAGTTAATGCTTATATTCATTTATATTAGAATAGAGTAAAATATCTTGTTAAATGCAGTATTAATTTAAAATTAATAGGGTGCTTACCTTGTTAATTTTAGTATTAACTATTAAGGAGTGTTTATTAAATATGACAGTAGAAGGGTATAAAGGTGATTTTGCAATAGATAAGTGGGGTGTATTATCTAAATATACTGGAAATGAAGAAGAGGTGGCAATACCGAGTCTTGCAGTAAGTATTTCTGCTTATGCTTTTAAGGGTTGTTCTAAACTTAAGCGTGTGGTAATACCTAAAACAATACAGAGTATTGATAACCTTGCTTTTGTGGGTTGTCACAGTTTAAAAGATGTATATTTTGTTGGTTCGAAAGCAGAGTATCAGGCTAAAAATGCTGTTAATAGAGCATTTTCTGCCAAGGTTAATGTGCACTTTAATTATGTTAAACCAGTTAAACAGAAAAAAGATGAAGAGGCAAAGTTTGTGCACGATATTGTGAGATCTAATTTTTCTGTAGAAGTATACAGAATGCTAAGAACGGGTAAATACACTGTAGGTGAGGTAGCTCAGGTATTTTGTAAAAAATACCCTGAAGATGTAGTAAATAAGGCTATTGTGTCTGCATTGAAAGACCAGTATCTTGTATAGTTTAGTATTCAGAATGACAGTATTAAGTATGATTAAAACTTATGACATAGAGGTATAGTTATGGTTAATTCAACAGAAAAAGATGAAAGACTAATTATGGGTATTAAGCCAGAAGAGAGACACTCGAAGATAGAAAGATGTATTTTGAATGGTGTTGAAGTTGAGTATGATACTAAAGATTTTGTACTTTACAGAAATCCCTCAATAAAAGCAGATGCAATTAAAGATGCCAAGACAGCAGATATTGATTTTTTTGGTAGGGAATATTTAATATATGTGGGAGATGGCAAGAATGTAAGAAACCCTAAGGGTAATATTTCCTGTTACAATATGTTTTCAAATTGGGAGGGTACTAAGTTAGATTTATCTAATTTTAACACTCGTAATGTAGTAAGTATGAGTTGTATGTTTAAAGAATGTAAAAATTTACAGAAATTAGACTTGTCTAATTTTAACACTCGTTCAGTAAGAGATATGAGTTATATGTTCTATAAATGTGAAAATTTAAGAGAGGTTAATTTATCTTCTTTTTATACTAAGTTTGTTGAGTCAACAATGTATATGTTTGGTTATTGTGAAAGTTTAAAAGAATTAAATTTATATAATTTTAAATTACGAAGTATTCAACATATGCGTAGTATGTTTAGTGATTGTATGAATTTATCAGAATTGGTTCTTCCTACTTTTGTAAATTTGGAAAATATTAAAGATATGTATTATATGTTTGATTCTTGTTATAGTTTGGAAAAATTAGATATGAGTGGGTTTGCTAATTTAGAATTGGGGAAGAAAGGAAACATTATAGATGATTATATGTATGAGTATTGGGGAGGTATGTTTCATCAATGTAAGAACTTAAGATATATATGTGCTAATAATGATTTTTACAATGTTTTACTTAAGCTTAATTCTGATTATAATGAAGTTTCATTTAAATGTTGTGGGGATGTTAAATTTATTGATAAAGGGGTTATGTATGAAAGTTTAAAGAATACTAATGAAAGAGTTGCTTATAATTTTTATAAAAATACATATAATATTTCAGATGACGATTTTATAAATGCCTTAGCTGAAGTAAAACCCCGTTCTCTAATGATTGATTTCTTCAGTGAGGACACTTTAATACCAAAGATACAGGGTATGTTTGGTATTCAAGATGGTAGCAGTAGTTTAACAGTTGGGGAAGTAGCTAAAATGTTATATAAAAGCTATAATAGGATTATTGTAGATAGAGCTTTAGTTTTGTATTTAGGTAATCAGTACATTGTAAATTTTTAATACAATTATAAGGTGGTATTATATAATACCACCTTTTATTTTATGGGTGTCAGGGTATTTTAGTCAGAAGTTACAAAATCAGTCAATGTGAGTCAGTTACTTATTTGTAGAATATTCATAAAGTTTTAAGAAATGTATAATGTGTTGTTATGAAAAGATTACATTATTCTTTAATTTGTGGTATAATATAACTACAAAATTAAAGAAAGGCTTGGTGTATTTATGTATTATAAAGTAGATGGAAATCTTAGTAGTATGATGAGTATTGATGTTGTAGAATGCTCTTCAGAGGAATTTATTAATTCTTTTGAAGATAGTAATTTACAGAAAGTAGGTAACTGCAATATCCATATTAAAGATGCTGATTACAATGGCTGTAAGTTTATAGGTAAAGAGGTTGATTCTTTTGATGATGTACCTAACAGTATTGTATCAGAAATGTATTTAATGGGTACAAATATGTTTAAAAATTCTAAAGAATATGAAAATTTTGGTGCAACATTAGATTATCTTTTAGAAGAGGATGGTATTAAAGTTGTGTTAATGTATGGTATGTCTTATGGAGAATTGTTTGTTCCCTTTGGTGATAGTATTGAAGATTTATTAAATGTTAATACCTGTTCTAAGGTTATGTGTAAGGGTTTAGAAGTTCATGATATATCTTCCTATGAAGTATCTTCCTCTGACCTACTCGGAGTGAAGGGTATTAAAGATTTTATAGTAAAAGGTTTTAAGTTCTTTGTTTCGGAAAAGGATAAAGACACTTTAGATGTAAAATCTATAAGGTTTATACTGAACTGCGGTTTTAATGGTATTAAAATTCCAAAGAAGTATTATGAAGGGTATTGTCCTAATTATACCATTGAAAGTTGGACAGATGGTTCTATGGAAATAGCTAAAGGCTATAGAAAAGTATATTTATTTACTTGTTAATATGTTGGGGGGGGGTTAAATATGAAAGGTATTTGTTTCAGATTAGGTGATAGATTTTTCTTTGAAAATATGACTACTTTTGATGATTATTTTAAGAAGGTATCAGAAACTATAGCTAATAAAGGTATTTATGAATTTACTACAGTAATGCCTATAAACGAGAGGATGCTAAGGGTTTTAGATTCTATTCTATTTTTAAACATTCCGTATGGATCTAATACTAATTGTACTGCTTATATATGTACAGATTCTGAATATAGTTATAGTAAGTGTACTAAGGAAGTTACATTTTATATTAAGAATATAAAGAAGTTAGATACTTCAGTATTAGATAATTTTTATTTATTAAAACAGAATTTCAATAAAAAGACTTCAATAGCAGATTATATACCAACTATGAAGCGTATTAACAGGTTTTATTGGTATAGTGAGTAGGTATAAGGGGTAGTATTGTTCTTTGCAATACTACCTTAATTTGTTAAATACAATTATTTAGAATAGGTTGTAATTAACTGTTAAATATGTTATAATATAAATAGAAAATCTTGTATTGTGTGGTGTTGTAAATGAAGGTTTTTAGTGTAAGTAGAGGTGAAGATTTGAGTTATCTTCCACTTCAAAAGATACCAAATGGGTATTAAAGATGATAAAATTTATGTTAAAAACTTAGAAAGGAGTAGCTTGGGAATGAGTTGGGGTTTTGATTATATGTTGAAAGATACTGTTATAGCAACAGTTACTGTTAATGAAGATAATACAATATCTTTAGTTAATTATACTGATGATATTATAGATAGACCTTTTGGTGTAAATCTACATCCCACAATGAAAGATTTAGAAAGCTTATTTGAGGAAAGGGTATTTCCGAGAACAAGATTTAATGCTAAGCAGATATTAAAAGATAAACCTTATGGGTATGACCCTATTGCTATTATTGGTGATACTCACGGTATCTTGGTAGACGATTTATATTGGATTAGGTTTGATGATGAAAAAGACTTAACTTGGGATAAAGTAAAGCATTGGAAATATAATAATTTATAAATAAAGGAGTATATGTTTTATGAGAACTTATTTTTACTTAAACAATAAAAAGGTGTCAAGAGCCTTTTTAGAGTCTTTAGCAGGTAAAGATGTTGTAAAGATGTGGGTAGAAGAGGCAAAGTATGATTACCACAGAGACCCTCTTACAGATTTGACCCGCTACACAAGATGGGGTTTTGTTACTATTGAATTTAAATAAGATTGGAGAAAAGGGTATTGGTTAGGATATCAAAAGAGCAGTACTATCTTGATATAGCTTTTGCAGTATCTAAGAGGTCTAATTGTATTAAGCGTCATTACGGTGCTGTTATCGTAAATAACGATGAGATTATTGCAACAGGGTATAATGGTTCTCCAAGAGGAGAAGTAAACTGTTGTGATTTAGGGTTTTGTAACAGATTACACGCTCCAAGTAATTCGGGAGATTACTCTCTTTGTCATTCTGTTCACGCTGAACAGAATGCTTTAATTTCTGCTCCAAGAGATAAAATTCTCGGTGCTAAGATGTACTTGGCAGGAGAGGAATTAGATACAGATACCTATGAGAAAGAGGGTAGCTTTATCTACAATAGAATAAAGGAATGTAAACCTTGTCCTATCTGCGAAAGAATGATTAAAAACTCTGGAATTGAGATTGTCATTGGAGACAACAATGTTTGCGTTTGAAAGAAGTTAGAGTTTATATGTCAGATGGTATGAAAATCAATATCGCTCTTATATGTGGAGCGTGCTTGTTTGTAATTCTCTTTATTTTTGTTTTTCTGAAAGGTCATACACGGGGTAATAGACTAATGCGAAAGGCAAAAGAAAATGGTTGTGTTGTTACAGGAAACGCTGTAAAACATTCATACAGAAGCCGAGGGTATTTAGGAAAATTCGTATCTGAAATAGTGACTTATGAGTATGTTGTTGACAACAGAAAATATAAAAGAAAAATAGAATTTTCAAGTACAGGAATTGTGGTTAATTACCCACTTGAATTGACGATTTATTATGATAAACGCAATCCAAATAAGGCAAGAGCAGATGTTGAAGTGCAACCTGAGTCACAGCATCAGACAGGCTGTTACATAGCAATTGTTGTACCTATTATTGCAGTTATTGTAATTTATAATTTACTGAAATTTTTTGCATAAAGTGTTATTGATGGTTAGTTTATGATAAAAGTATTAAACAGCAGTAACGGCATCTCATATGAGAGGGTAATGTCCTTAATAAATTATGACATTCCAGTAGGAAATACTGCTAATGCATTGAATGGGTATTCTTATGCTAATTTGTGTAATGGTTTTCAGGTATATACTCCTAATAAAGATTTGGATAATTTGGTGACTTCTATAAGAAGATTCATATACTTACCTAATTATAATACAAAGATAGGTATAGACCATAATACTCCAAGCCCAGAAAGGGTAATTTGTGATTTTTTAATGTACCCAGATAAGTTGAGTTCTGCTCTATACCTTTTAGATGCTATGGAGGGGTATATTGAAGAATATGGTAACTTTGATAAGGTATATGAAATGATGAGTTTATTTAATATACCGAAGGAAAAGTTAGATGATTTTATACCTTATATGTGGCAGGGTAGTAATTGTGGTGCTATAGATTAATAAAAAATAGGGAGATTGTTAAAGTTTTGAGAACTAATTTTTATTTAAACAATAAGAAGGTCACAAGGTCTTTTTTAGAGTCCTTGGCAGGTAGGGATACTGTAAAGAGGTGGGTAGAAGATGCTAAATATGATTATTATAGAGACCATCGAACAGACCCAACTCGTTATACAAGATGGGGGTTAGTTACTTTTGTATTTAAGTTTTAATTTATAAGAGGTTTATTATGGAGAAGAGAGCAGGGTATCAAGATAGTACCAATCGTAAGTTAATTATTCTATTATTTGTACTGATTATGCTAATGTTGGGTACTTTTGTTACTAATAGCTTAGTAAATATTGAAAGGGATACTGTAACTATAACAGTTGTTGATAAGGAAACAGTAAGGTTAAGGTATGCAGGTAGTTACGGTTTAATTCATTGTAAAGACCAAGAGGGTAATTTTAAAGACTATGAAGTAAGAGATAGTTGGGTTGATGGAGTAAATCGCAAAGATTTGATGAATGTCTTAAGAGTAGATGGTACTTATAAGTTGGAAGTAAAGGGTACTGTAATTCCTATAATAAATCCTCGTCAAGATATAGTAAAAGTTTTAGAGGTAATTGAAGATTGAATACTAATGTAAGCAGTGTGAGTAGTTTAAGATATTTTCAACTAATAAGGGAGATTAAACTAAATAATGTATCCGCATAAAAATTATGGGATACATTATTTTTTTGTGTTTAATAATGTCTTAAGCTTTTATCTAATGCTATTGAATATGCCTTAATGACGAAGATTTTTGTTGAGATGATGTTAAACACTGAAAGTTCCACTAAAACTTGGAAGGTGAAGTTGATGAATTTATATGATGGTATGATAAATAGTAGCATTACCAAAGGGAAAATCATATTTTGGGACATAGATGGGGTATTAGCACCTTACAGGTTTAATAATCATGTAGGTGTTGATGACGGTACTCATAATGGTATGTCAAAAGAAGAGGTGGATAATGGTTGTTTCCTGTACAGGGGACCATCTAAACATATGCAAAAGGTATTAAATACCAGTGGTGCTAAAAAGAATATTATAATGGGGCACAGTGGGTATTAACAAGAGATTTTAGATAAAAAGAAATGGCTTAAGGAATATTATCCTATGATTGATGATATTATTCTTACTTATCAAGATATACCAAAGTATAAAAGTATAATTGACTATTGTTCGAAGAATCAAATACTTCTTAAAGATATACTTTTTGTGGATGATACTGTACCATATTTACAAATGGCTGAAAGACAGGGTATTTCCTCTTGGCATATCAGTAGTTTTTTAGATTGGGAATGATGGAGGTGTTTATATGCATTATAGAGTTATGCAAGGCTTACAGCAAAACATAAATAACATCAAAGGGTGTGCACAGGAAAGCGGTTTGATATTACTATCTACTGATTATGATTTAGTAAACAGTGGGTACATAGATATTAGAATAATATCTTGTAACAGTAATATTCAGTATTTCTGTCAATGCTTAACGAATATGGGTTTTGCATTGGTAGGTAGTTACATTATTGATTTAGGCAACGGTGTATATCGAATTGAGATAGGTGGATATATAGGCTGTTAAAGGTAATTTAATATGTCAATTGTTACAGTTCAGTAGTTTGTCGGTACTGTAGAAAATTTATAGTTGAAAGGTGCTTAGTATGATTATATTAGGAAATATTCTCAATAGCAGTGAGATATTAGTGGCAACAGGAAAGGGTATAAGTTTAGTAAATTCTAAAGCTTTATATGCGAAGTTGAAACAGTGCAATTCCAATACACTTTCCTCAGTAGCGTTTAAAGACAGGGTAAGTCAGAGGGTAAAGTCAAACTCAGTTCTAAATAAAACTGGTCTTATTAGTAAAAGGTATGGTACTCCTTTGTTAATAAAGAATGCTAATATAAATGCCTCTCCAATAGGACCTTGTGTAATAAATGGTGTAAATATAGGTAAAGGTTTTGTCATTAATGTACAATCCTATGAAGAAACAACGGCTATAGGTAATTCTCAGTATCGAGAAAAATACAAGTGGGTTCCAAGGGTAATAGTTTGTTTCCCAGAAGTGGGTATATCTTTTAACTATACAGGGCAGTGTGAAGGTTTAGAATTATTGAACTGTAATTTAAAAGTTTTCAGAATATGTAAAGAGTTTACAGAAGTATATAATGGTTGGAAGTATGCATATGTAACAGAGGACAGCATTCAGTTGGTAGGTTTACATAGTAAAACCATTCATAATTTTATAACACAGTTGTGGTTAGATAAAATTATAAAAATACCTGTACTTGATTTAGTTAAAAAGACCGTATTCTATGAAAAAGGTACTTGTTTTTATTCCTATGCAGGTGAATTAGCTACAGCTTGGTTGGGAAGTAATAACCCTACAAGATATAAGGTATTAAGATTAGGTAACGCTTATAAGATTACTTACTATTCAGATTATGAAAAGACAAAAGTAAAGTATTCTGCGGTACTAACAGTAAGTAAGGGCAATATAATTGTATCTAATACAGTAGTAAATAACGAGAAGGGTGAGTAAATAAATAGGTATTACATACTTAATTGGTAAAGGGGTTTTAAAATGTCATTAGTAAGGGCTACATTAAACAGATATAACGAAGTAGAGTATGACGATACTGAATTTGAATTAATAGAATTTAACTTAATGTCTGTGGACGGTATAGATTATTTACATTATATAGGTGATGGTAAAAATGTAAGAAATCCAAAAGGCAATATTTCGACAAGAAATATGTTTAGTGGGTGTTATAATTTAAAGGAGTTAGATTTATCTAACTTTGATACCAGTAATGTAGAAAATATGAACGGTATGTTCGAAGGTTGTGAAAACTTAAAAGAATTAGACTTGTCTAACTTTGATACCAGTAAAGTAAAAGATATGTCTTATATGTTTAATGGTTGTAGTGCCTTAAGCCATTTAGACCTGTCTAACTTTGATACAAGTAGTGTAAGAAGTATGAAATATATGTTTAGATGTTGTTGTGCTTTAAGAAGTTTAGATTTATCTAACTTCAACACAAGCAATGTAAGAAATATGAGACATATGTTTGATGGTAGTGTTTTAAGGTATTTAGACTTATCTAACTTTGACACCTCAAGAGTAGAAGATATGTCCTATATGTTCAATGGTTGTTGTGCTTTGAGAAGTTTAGACTTATCTAACTTTGACACCAATAGGGTAAGAGATATGTCCTATATGTTTAATGGCTGTGCTTTGAAAAGTTTAGATTTACCTAAATTTAATACTGCAAGAGTAGAAGATATGTCTTATATGTTCAATGATTGCGATTTAGTAGGTATAGATTTAAACGGTTTTGAAACATTTAATGTAAAAAACTTTGAATGTATGTTTAGTAATAATAAAAATCTGGGTTTTTTAGATATTAGTATGTTTGAGGTTTCAGAGGATTCCAATGTAGATGGAATGATTAGTTATTGTGATAATTTAATGGATTTTTATATAGATGAAGATGCTTTAAGCGTGGTAGAGAACGGTAAAAATGCTTTTAAGTGTTGTAATCATATAAATGTCATTGAAACGAAAAAGAGCAATTTAAGGGTATTAGAATTAGATTTATTGAAATGTGTTAGCGTTAAAGAAGCTTATAAGAAACAAAAAGATAAGTATTCGACTCCTGACTCAGATTTTATTAACATTTTATATAAAGTAGTACCTGATTTTCCAATGATTGGTTCTTATGCTCGTAAGGTATTATTACCAAAAATAGAGAAATGTTTTAAAGAGGGTATGTCTGTTAGAGATGTCAGAAAGCAGTTATACAAAAATTACAGTACTTGTTTGGCAGATGATGCTTTGGTTTCTTCTTTAAAGTGTTTTTATATAGTAGATTTAGATACTAAAAGTATTATTTATGAGAACAGTGAGAGTTTAGTAGATAGTAAATATAGAGATGAATCTACTACATATCATAGGGGTACTAAAGAACTTAAAGAGGATGATAAAGTAGAAGACCTTGTTAGGAAGAAGGTTTGGAGCTATTTTAATTTTGTAAATGGTGATAGTAGTGTTACCATTGGTGAGGTTGCTGAGATGGCTTATGAACATTTTAATAAAAGATATGTAAATGAAGCAATATTATCTATATTAGATAATGAATATATTTCAATAGAATGGTGATTCCAATGAGCATAAAAGATTTTAGAATTAATAATGGTATTTTAGAGTTTTGCACTACTGATGGTAGTAGTGTTATAACAATACCAGAAGGTGTTACAGTTATAGGTAGAGAAGTTTTTGAAAACTTTAAAGGTTTAAAAAGTGTAGGAATGCGAAACAGTGTTAGTCGCATAGGAATGTGGGCATTCTATATGTGTAAAAACTTAAGAAAGATTAGAATGTCTAATAACCTTGTCAGTATAGCTACGGGTGCTTTTGCTGAGTGTGTAAACTTAGAAGATTTAGTGTTACCTAATAGTGTTAAATACATAGGTAATAAGGCTTTTGCTGAGTGTTCGAGTTTAAAGAAGATTGACTTACCTAATGGCATTGAGGTTATAGAAGATGAAGCTTTCGCAGATTGTTATGCTTTAGAGAGTGTAATTATTCCTGATAGCGTAAAAAGTATTGGAAGATATGTTTTTTCAGGTTGTGAAAAACTTACTATATACTACACAGGTTCAAAAACCCAGTGGGGTAAAGTAGCACCTAATGACATAAAGGATATAAGAACTATTTTTAATTTTTCAAATAAAAAGGTAAGTGACAAAGTGGTAGTTGAAGAGGTTAGTGACTCTTCTATTTCATCTAATAAAGAATCCGCCAATTCCTATTTTGAAAAGGTATTTCACAATACTGGTAAGACTCTTAATTTTGCAATAAACAGTATGCAGAAGGCAGGGTATTCCAAGTCAGATATAGTATCTGCTATATTAAGCGTGCTTGGTGATGTAAATTGGGAAGATTAGTTTTAAATAAGTAATAATAAGGTTTACAAATGTAACTTGTAAACCTTTTTATTTTAGGAACACCTTGTAATTTAGAAAGAAATATGGTAAAATAATATCATAAGATATTTGAATAGTTAATGTTCTTAGGAGTGTTTAATTGTGGTTTTACAAATAGAGAAGATAGGTAAGGATACTTTTGATAGAGTAGTATATAGGTTTCCATTATGTGGGTTTCCAACGGGTAGTGGTATTGTGCCAGGATTGATAAGAGGGAAAAAATCTTTATTAGTAGGTTTTGTACCAAAATTGTATCAAAACTCTGCAAGGGTATGTATCATAAAGAAGGAAAAAATAAACCCATATAATATGTATAGAGATATGGTGCTTGGTAAGAAAGTAGATAATATTGCCGTATCTAAAAAGTATGATACTTTTATTTTTAATATTAAAGATACTTCAGGATTATTTGAGGTATATAAGGTAGTAGGTTAGTGATTTTAAGCAATAAAAGGGAAGGTTAATTATGTTCGCATCAGATATTAAAGAAAATTATGATAGCTATGATTTGCCATATCAGTTTGCAGATATTCTCCCAGAATTCTGTGAAACTTGTGGAGCTCCTATGGAAATTGGAGAAACTCTTACAGGTTTACACTGTAGTAATCCAAGATGTAAAGATAAGCTTGCTATGAGAATTAAAACTTTATGTTCAGATTTAGGTATTCTTCGCTTTGGTGAGAGTACTATTGATAAGTTTATTGATTATTATAGTCCTACCTCTCCAATGGATATCTTTGAATTAGAGGAGGGTATGGATTTAGCACCAGATGTATCACCTAAAATCTCGGCTGATGTAATTAGTCAGATTAAATCTAAGAAGAAAATGCAATTATGGGAGTATGTTATGCTTTCAAATATACCTTTTGTAAGAACTTCTGCTCAAAAGATATTCCAAGGGTACGGTTCTTTGGAAGAAGCCTTTAAGGATATTGATTCTGGTGGTTTTACTTTTATTCAGAATAAGCTTGGTTTAAGTGACACTGATAAGATTGTATCTGTACAGGCAATAAAGGTATATAATTCTTTATGTGAATTTAAAGAAGATTTGTTAGAGGGTGTAAAAAATGTAGAAATTATAGATTTCTCTAACAAGAAGACTCTAAAAGTTGTATGTTCAGACCAGGTGGGTAATGGTTTTAATAAGAAAGCTGAGTTTTATGCTTATATAAACAATACTTTTGCTGATAAGTTGCATGTAGATTTTATGCCAAGCGTAACTAAGAATATAGATTATCTTGTATGGGCAGGAGCTGATGGTTCTCCAGCAAGGTACACGAGTAAGGTACAAAAGGTAGAAAGATACAATGAAAAAGGTAGCAATATTCCTATTGTAACTGCTCAGCAGTTTATTGATATTGTAGAAAAAATATAATTGAAAGGTGATTTATCATGTATTATCCATATTGTACAATGTATGATAAGATTGAGGTTGTGCATACTCCCTTATCTTCAGATGGTTTTGTTACTGTTCATTTTGAGAAACCAGATGCTATTTATGGTTTCAAAGAACTTGATTGTTTAATACCAACATATAGAGTATCTAATATTATAGGCTTTAGTAATACAGAAGTGAGCGCTCTTGTGGATTTTTGTATAAGAAATTCAGGAATAATATTAAGTGTGGCAAAACAAGGGGGTATTGCTAATGCCAAGTATATTTAATGTGTTTGGTTATAAAATATATTTTTGGTCAAGGGAGAATGGAGAACCTATTCATGTTCATATTTGTAAAGGTGTTCCAAGAAAAAATGCAACAAAAGTTTGGTTAACTAAAGAAGGTAAAGTAAAAATAGAACACAATAAGTCACGGGTAAGTAAAGGTGATTTAGCTAAGTTATTGATATTTATTCAAAGTAATGCTTTCAGCATTCAACAGAAATGGTATCAACACTTTGGATATTTGTCTTTTTATTGTTAAATAGTGATTGTGTGCATACAGCTAATTTTACATGAAAAACAAAGAACCTATTCTTGAGCTTTCTTAAAGCATGATTCTTATAGTGAAGAATTACTATTTTAGGTGATATGTTTTTGATGTAAAAGTAATAACATACCTAATTAGGAGGATTATATTTATGTCAGTAGAAGTAAGAAGAGTTCAATGCTTGTCTTTGAGTAAAGAAGATGAGAGTGGGTATCTTAGAAAAGCAATGGTAGGTGATAAGGTAAGGTTTTTCTTAAATAGTGGTTTATACTATGTTGGGTTTTTGACAAAGATAGGTAGTAAAAGTGTGGTTGTAAATTTAACTGGTGCAAATAAAGACATTTCAATACCCTTATCTAACATAAGAACCTTTGTAGTAATGGGCAGAGGTGAAAAGTGTTGTAACTATTTTAAAATATAGTTGTTAGACTGTCTAATAGTAAATCCAAAAAGGCATCTAATGTGAGATTAAACTAATGATGGTTTTAAAATTATAGTTGAAGAGTCTTAAATATATCAGTTTTGAAGGTTAAAAGTGTAGTGTTGAGAATACCCATCTCTGTATGGTTAAACAGAAAGATGGGTATTCTCAAATAAGTTTAAAATCAATGATGAGAATATTATCTATTACAATAGAGTATGTCCTAAACTATGGAAAGTGAGAGATTTGTATGGCAGGATATGGTGAAGGTTTAAAATTTAAAGATTTATGTAAAATTTATGAAGATTTAAAGAACCTACCAAAAGAGGTACAACATTCTTTAAACAAGAATGGATACCATTATACAACAGAGAGTTCAGACCCAGATGATTTAAGTTATCAATACTTAAATTATTTATCTAAAGAAAATATTAAATTCTTTTTAGATTTTGTAAATTGTATGCGTACAAAGGGCTATATTTTAAAGTATAAAGATGAGGAAGTAGCAGCTGACATAGTAATTCAGAAAATATTAGATGAAGATATAGATGTAGAAGAGGGTAGTGGTGACAACTCTTATTACTTTGAGTATGTAGGGGAAAATAATGTTCCCAAAAGAGATTTGTTACCAGATATTATTTATTTACACTGCTTATTGATAAAGGTGTTTTCAGATGAACCTTTGACTGTAGACTATAATGGAAGTATATATTGTACTTTATATGATAAGTTAGAAGGTACTATAGATATGATAAGATATATCTTAGACGATTATGCTCTTGATTCTGACTTTTATGCATGCCTGGATATTGATAGGGTAATTTGTTATGATCCGCATATTATAGGTAAGTATCTTTCTATAGATAATTCTCAAGACACAAAATATAATTGGGCATCTTTGTATATAGATGTAAATCCTGATGTGATAGAATCTTTGAGTAGGGAGGAGGTATATGCTGTATTTGATGAGTTTTGTCCTTGTTTAGATGGTAAATACTTTTGGAGTAAGCCAAAATCTTTGCCTAAGAACTCAGGTAGTTTTTTAATAAGTGTTTTAAATAATGATTGTGTGCATACAGCCCATCTTTACATGAAAAATGAAGAACCTGTTGTAGATTTTCTGTTTAAGGGTAATGATGTTTGGTGTGAAGGTGGTGTTAATGTTAACTTAGCAAAATGGGTAATATCAAATTTTGGTAATAACATTAAAGAAGTATTTATAACTTTTTGTTGTGGAAGGTTAATAGAGAATAAAGTTATTGCTCGTAAAAACGATGATGGTGAGTTAACTTTAACTATATATTAAAATATTTTGAAAGGTTTTAGGTGATTTGCAATGGATAGAGATTTTGTGTATATGGTAGACGCAAATAGCGGTGTTTGTAATAAAGTATCTGCTGAAAGTATAAGAGTACCTAAGTTTAATATACCTATTGATGTGGTACTTAAATTAAATGCAAAAGATTACACTATTTTAACTGATAATGTATCATCCAGTTTTTTAAGAACAAAATCTATCAATAGTAGGAGACCCTCTTGGGTTCATAAATTATTGACTATATCTAAAAAGAATAAAAAGTTTCTTCCAGATGGTGATATCACAGTTCGGGTAACCATAGAGGATATGGGTAATAATACTATGCGTGTAGATTGCCTTATAGAACCAAATATGGGTTGCATTAAGATATTTTCAGGGGCTAATGAAGATTTCTTTAATAATAATAAGGTTTCCCCTGAGTGGGAATGGTTGCCATTTTATGTACAAAATATGTTAAAGTTTTATGATTGGCTTAACATAGCTTGCATAGATTTATTATTAACAGTAGACCCATTAAAGTATAATCCAGCCAAATGCAAATTATTGAGAGGTATTACAACTGAAAAGGGTTTATTTGGGGGTGCAGGCGATAGGTATTGTGATGATGGTGAGTATGCTATTTCTGAAATAGTCTGCTTAAAGGATTAGCATTTAGTGACCAGTTGATAAGGGTACATTCTCATTTAATTTTAAAATGTTTAAAAAGGGGAGATTAGTATGAGGGAATATACAAAGGTGATACCTGTATCACAATTTAGAACAGCCAGGATTGGCGATGTTTTTATAATGAAAGATGGTAGGGTTGTTATCTTTATAGGGTATAACTCACTAAAACAGTTTCACTTCTTGTGGGTGGATAATGTTATAGGTAATAATCCAGTATGGAAAAACAGCAACACCGTCATCGATGTAGAGTGGTACAATACTCCATTAGTATGGAAAAGATTGGATGAAAGTATAAATTATTTAGTGGCTAATGTACCTATAAAATATGTAGTTCTTTCATATAAAAATCTCCCAGCGTTGCTAAGTTGTATAGGGCATAGTGATAATAATTTAATATTTGCGATTACTCACAATTTAGGCTTGTCAAGTGGTCAGTTTGGAGCAAGGTCAAAACCCTAAGAGTTATAGGGTATGATGATAACTTCCGTTTAAACATACTTAAGAATAAGTTGTTTTTAGTAAGTCAGGGTAAGGCTGTTGTAGATTGCTTACCAATGGAAGATGAACCTCTTTATATTTAGTGTAAAAGGAGTAAAAGAATTATGGGATATCATATTATAAGTAAAAAAGATTTAGAGGAAGTAAATTTTAAATTAAGTTCCTTTGAGGTACCAGTAGTTAATCAGAATACTTTAAAGTCCGCTTTCAGTCACTTTATGTTAGTCTTGATGTCAAAGTTTCCTAACGATTCATCTCTTTCTATTATGAAAGCTTTTAGTCTAAGTGATAATGTTCAATTAGATTGGTCATCTGCAGATTCAGCATTGACAGTTATGAAAAAGTTTTCAAGATATAGTTTTCGTATCAAAAAAGATAGCATATATTTAGGGGATTTTGATTTTGTTGATGTAACTGTTGCTTTCGATTTGTTAAAAAACTCCGAAAAGGTTGAAGCCTACTTAGAAAAGGTAAAAAGTACAATAAAGAAAGATTCGGAGGTATTAGCTAAGGCTACAAAGACAGCTAAAGATACTAAGGATGTATTTACATCTTGTATAGAAAGATTTAAAGAGTTGTATTACAATACTGGCAGAACTCTTGAAGATGTTATAGCTATTCTGAGGGATGAAAGATATGCTAATAATGTTATCTTAGCTACAGTGGTAACCGTTCTTAAGGATGCCAAGTGGGATGATTAATCAAGATGGGTATTTATTTTTATGCTTGTTGATATAAGGAGGATTTTGTTATGGAAATGTCAGATTCTTTAGAAATACTTAAAATCGTAGATACAGAGGGTGTTTATGATTTTGGTGTCAGTTATGATGCTGTTAGTCCAGATTTATCTTTAACAATATTTGAGTGTCTTATGAAAGGTGGAGATAACTACTTTTTGACTATAGATGCTTATAATAGTCATTATGTACTGTCCAAAAAGGTATCGAATGATATAAGTACTTTTTATTATCCTTTAACTGATTGTAAGCATCGTATGTGTAAAGTTAGGGTTAATTCCTTACAGGATGCCTATAATAAGGCTTTAAGTTCTTTCTGTTTTAGAAGAGTTTTAAATAGAGTTTATAAAGATAATGCTGACTTCTACTATAAGATGTTTTTACATTTATTAGATAACGGATGTTCTATTAATGATTATCTTAGTGGTTCTTTTATAAGTACAGGTGTTACTTATCCAAAAGCAATTGATTCTTTCATACTTAATTGGAATTATTTAATAAGAAGAGCAGGGTGTAAGACTTATAATGACAAAAATCTTTATTGGTGCAGTAGTTTTGTGATAGGTTTTAATGTGGTTAATAGTAAAGTTAATGTGATTTTCACAAAAAGTGTTAATGCTTTTAATACTGAGTATGCATATGTGGAAAAAGGTAAGATTGAAGATATCAAGAAACTTTATGTAAAATCCTTATCTTTAGATACTTTATTAAATTATGTTAATAATGATACTTCTTATGGTGATAATGTAAACTTTAACGGATTGACGTTTTCCTTGACGGTAGATAATTTCATGACTGTCGAAGGGTGTAAACTATTAAAAGATTATCTCAAAGCAGGGTATTCATTTTTAGTAAGTGGAAATAAAATATCCTTTACTAAGGATACATCTTGTGAAAGAGAATTATCAACCTCAGACTTTAATAAGCTATTTAATGGTTCTAAAGATGATACTCACACCTTACTATACTATGTATCTGTTGGTGGAAATACTCCAGAATATGTTAAGATGTTAAAGTCGGGTAAAGTTAAATTATTTGCGGATAATATTCTTGATATATTAGTTGCTTGTCAGAGTATATCTTTGTACAAATCTGTTACTTTACTTGTAAAGAGCATTAATGGCTATTTTTCGATAGGTTTAAAATGGTTAAATAAGGCTGTTTTTGTAAATCAGTAATCGCATTTAGCTGATAAGAAATATTGATATTAAGGAGATTGTATTTATGTTATTGTACAAGTTAAACTACAATGAAAAATGTATTGGGTACAGATTGATGAATGTCTATGCTGTAAAAGATTATAAGACTGTTAAGATTTCTCTTGATATGCCACCAGTTTTAGCTCAAAGGGTTATTTCTGAAGTGTTATCTGAGAAAGAAGTACAGGGTAAGGGTATTCTACCTGTATTAAAGAAAACCTTGCAGGACGGTACTGTTGTACTTGCCACAGACGATGAGGTAAATGTAAGAGAAGTATCTACCTTTGATGAGGCTAAAAAGTATATTGAAGATAATAGACTCTTACGCAAATCTTTTGGTAAGGTCTTTACAATTCCCCCAGAGGGTACTAAAGAGGAGATAGCTTTTACTCATAAAATTCTTGATATTTACGGTATTCATTCCGTTAGAGAATTGTTGTATTGTGATTTAAATCTTGATATGAAGCTTGGTGAATAATTGTAAGGGGGTTTTATTATGAAGAAGGAGATTATACCAGGGGTAGTATTATATTCGAGTATATCGACGAAAAACGGTACTACGAAGGGTGATTTAATCTATTGCGGAGATATAATCTTAGCAAAAGATGGGGAAGAGTTAGTTACTCTTTCTCACGGTTGCTATGGTGAGAGGGCAACAAAGTATTGGTTCAATAATAACTACAATCAATTAAAGAGGGTAGTAATTATGGCAGATACAATTAAAGAAGCCAAAGGTACTGAAAATGAAATGTTTTTCAGGGGATGGTTGAAAGATTTATGTGCTTATTGGGGTAACGCTCACGGCGGAGATGTGATAATGCGTATTATGAATGATTATATAGGCTTTTAAATTTAGGAGGCAGGCATTATGAAACTATATCATGAAGTAGCAGTAGTAAAAGATGGAAACAAGAGGGTAGGTTGGTTATTGAAAGAAGGACCTGTTCAGGCTCAACCTGCGGATTTAGTTTTTGTTACGGAAGAAGAGTTCAAATCACTTGTTAAAAATGACAAGGTACAGTGTTTTGTTGTTGAAAACAATCAGTTAAAGATAAAATATTCTGATGAAGAGCTTGCTATGTTTAAGAAGCTTAAAATTAAGGATAGTTGCTATTCTAATTTAAAGGATTATTTAAGTCACGATATGACTTTACAGTATGCTTATTTAAGTAAGGCACTTACAGGGTTAACACCTTATGTGTATGTATTAAATTCTGCTGTTCAGTCAAATATGACTTTATTACAAGGGTATATTTTTACATCTCAGGTTCAGATGGCTTATACTGAGATGATGATGTGGCTTAATAACTCTAATATGCTCGATATTATTAAGGGTGTTATATCACGGAATATAAGATGTTATAATAATTATATGATGTTTATTGTTCCAATTGAATTACTTGAGATTTTAGGTAAAAATGCAAATTGGAATATTTCTTGTAAAGGTTTAAAGATAGCTGAGGAAATTATGTTAAATTCCAAATCTCGAAAGTCAGCAGATGCTTATTATAGAGCAGCTCACGGTACGGAAATCGAAAATATTATCAAGAGGATAGAAACAGTATAAATAAGAGGGTAGCTTATGTTTATAATAGGTAATTGTAAGAGCAATGAATACATTTTGTATGTTGATGGTAGTGGTTTTCATATAAGCCCATCTAATCAGGTCAGGACTATATTGAATAGTATCTTTGATAATATTCAATTGGTTGGTGAATACTCAGGAAAATCTGAGGTCTGTTTAAGACAGTCTAATACTTTGATAAGAGAAGATGGTAGTCTTACATTAAAATTTATGACTCCATTGATAGTAAGTGACTATGTCGACGAAGAAGAGTTCACCTCTTATATAAATGGTGTAGAAACAGGTAAGGTTTATATTGTAGGTGTAGATGGTTGCGACTTTAAAGTATTATACTTTGCTGATTATGATATAGGGTATTTACTTCATGGAGAAGATTATTTTGAGGTAAAGACCTTATTAAAGGGTAATGAGGTAGCCATTATAGGGTGGCAGGGTATTAACAATCCTTATAATGGTGATGTTTATGTTACTGTTGATAAGTATAAGTTGATAGGGTTAAGTAAAGTATCTTTTGAGATTATAAGAGATTTATCTTGCAAAGGTGCTAATTTGGGTATTAAATATATAAGCAAAGATGGTTTGATAGATAGAGAATCTCATATGTTTAAATCTCACGCTTATGAATTAAAGGGTTTGCTTAGTAAAGTTAATACCCTTGATAATGAGGATACTTATTTTAAAGTTGATAAGGTGGCTAATGATTATACTATTTTGGCTGATGGCGATGGAGTGAGAAAACTCAATATCAAAGTTGGTGCTGATAAGATAGATACTGTCTCAGTAGGGTAGTATATATTTAGAAACTATAAAGGGTGGTTTTAAATGTTTTTAAAAAAGGAAAAAGATTGCCTAACTACAATATGTAGTTCAGGAAATGAAAATGATTACTATGACCCTCATTCAGGTTATTTGTTTGTATCATTTAAGACGGCAAGTAATTGTATTAAATCTTTGGAAATATTGATGAGAGATTACAAATGGTGTATCGTAGGTATATCAAATGTAAACAGGAATGAAGAGGAATTTAAATATAATAAAAGAGCTAAGTCCCTGCAGGATTATAGTAAATCTAAAGATGATTGGCTTTACTGTCTATTTAAAATGGGCGATGAAGAGGTTGCTAATTATCACAGGGGTAATGTAGATGTATTAAAAGGCTTTTTGGCGAGAAAACTTGGTACGGATTTTCTTTTGTTTTATGAAGATTTTAGTATTCCTAAAGAGTTGTTTTATGAAAACATTAGGATGCAGGAAAAACTTGATTTCGGTATTTACAGTTTAAACTTTTCTGAATGTAGTGAACCTTTTAACTACAAGACTTTAGTAGTAGGAATGCAAGGTAATAAATTTAAAATCTATGAAAGCGATATGGTGTGTTAATATGGTTTCTATACACGAAAGGGTACAAGAAAAGATTGATGTATCTATTGCGTTATCTGATAAGGTTAATCTGTTGTTAGGAGATTCAGTACTTTTAAATATGTTTGTACTTCCTTTAATAGAGGAAAAGTATAAAGAAGATTATAAGGTGTCTTACTGCAATGTAAATACTTCTTGGGACGATATAGTTAAATCTGCTAAAAGTAGTGATATTTTACTATTAGAGAATGCTGATTTATATATGTTTGAAGAGAAGTACAAGGCTTTAAGTGATTATAAAAGCATTGTAGTGGCATCTATCAAAGAGTATAATTACAATGTGATTAAGGGTATGGGTAGATACCTTGTAGAAGGTGTAAGTACTACAGAAGTTATATCTGAGAGGGTAGATACAAAATGAGAATAATAGGAAGATTAAAGAACGGAGATTTTTTAACACTATTTGCTGAAGGGTTTAAGGTGCTTTCTAAAGAAGTTGTAATGGCTCGATTAAGTGGAAAGTACAGTGTACCAGTTTATATTTATGACAGAAATGATTTTTTCAATTCAAATGTAAAGTCCTTTATAACAAAAGAAGGAAGATTGTCAAGAAGGCAAGGTTCAGTATTAAATGAAATATCTACCATAGAAAATATTTCGGTGTGTCCTTATGAGGGTAAGATATCAGGAATAAGCTTAGGGTATATTCATAGCTGTAGGTTTAAAGAGGATGAAACAAATAAGGAGTACACATTGTATTATCTACTGGGTATAAATGAGGTTCTTTGTTTTGATGATAAAAACAGCTCTTTAGGGATTAGTGTATTATTCGATAATCCTTTTGTATTTTACGCAGGATTTGATGGTTATAACAAAGGGTTAGTTCCAGTAGCTTTTATGAAGTATAGGGGTAGGCTGTTACCGATAGTATATACTCAAGGATTGGATTTTTTGTACAAACTAATTCAAAAGGTAGATACAAAGGAGCATCCAATTCCGTTTGTTAATCTTATTACAAGTGAGTTTGATTATTCAGGTTCTTGGAAGAAGGGTAATTTGAAACCAGGATTGGTTTTAAAATCGAATGGGTATTATACTCTGTACAATTGTCTTATTAAGTCTTTACAAATAGGTCAAGGTATATGTCAAGAGGGTAATGTATTTGTAAAAAGAACGGGAAATAGTGTTTTTCTAAAGGTATCTTATACTAATGACTCTATGATAAGTCCTATAAGAATAGCTGAGGGTGACTATGATTCTGTAAGTATTTCTTGGACTCCTACATCTCTTATGATTACTTCAAATGTTGTTCGTCTTGGTAGAAGCTTAGATGTTATTGAAAGGATGAAGTTGTATGAGTGAGTTATGCTTGTATGATGCAAGAGAGTATTTAAAGGGTACTTTTGATTTCTCAATATTTAAAGATATTCTATTTAATACTACTTGTGTAAAACCTTTGGTTTTAGTAAAGAAAACAGATAAGTTACCAGAGCGTGGGTATATTTACTATAAAGATAAAGATATAAATTATAGTATGTTTAGTATTATACAGGATAAAGTGAAATCTTTACTAAAGGCAGAAAAAGGTAGTAATTTAATAGTAAACCTATTAGATAACGGTAGTACATATATACTAACTTATATAGTTGGTAATGAGAGATTAACTATCTTTTTAGACAGTAGTAGTTATAAAAATAAGGTAGTAAATATTATAGAATCATATACAGGGAAGAAAAAGGTATTTTCTAAAAAGGACTTATACGGTATTGTTTGTGATACTCTAAAGGTACTTTATCCTTTATTAGATTTAGTACAGGGTAGACACGAAAAGGTTGTAATTGAAGAGATTACAATATTAACGGGTATTAGTGAAAATACTTGTGGTGTAGGTCATATTACTTCTGATATGTTTCAGGAGTTTGTTGATTATAAAAGCAATGATATTTCATTACAAAATAAATGGGGTGATGATAAATTACATTGTGAATATATTATTACTTTGAAGAGTAATAATATGAAGGATAGGTCTTAAGTAAGTGATGTAGAAGCCACTTGTTGAGTTTATTATAAGCTTAGTAAGTGGTTTTATTTATAGGAGGTTATATTATGTATATGCTTTTAAATGTTGATAACAGTAATGGAGAGTATGTAAGTGGTACTCATATACAGTGGTGTAGTGGAAAGTCGCTGTCAGAGGCAATTAATTTAGCGAGAGAAACTGCAAAAGTAAATAGTGATATAGATATTGCTGTTGTAGATGGGGTATATGACTCATATTCAATGGATAGATACTACAGTAGAAAGAAAAGGTTAGACTTGAATTACATAGGTTCTATTAAAGATGGTGTACCTAATATAGAAGAAATTATTCAGTCTTTAGGTGGTAATTATATCTATGTATATGATGATGCTTATTTTATAGGTAAAGATTTATACAGTATGGATTTCCTACCTATGGGTATTTATCATAATATTACTAAAGATGAGTTAAATAAAGATATATTAAGACTTAATAAAAGTATTAATATAAAACCCATTTTCTCTTATACTGAGTATTGTAATGACGAGGTACTGCAGGAAAACATAGATACCTTGTTATCATTAGGTAAAGAAATTGTGTTTTTAAAAACAAAATATACTAATGGAGAAAGGTATCTTTTAGTAGGTCACGCTAACTATGAGCTTTTAGAAGACCTATATAGAGTATTTAAGTTAGATAGTGATATTTTCTATGAAGAGATGGCAGATTTTATGAATTTCTCTTATGTACGGAAGTTGGAGTCAAAGTTAAAAGAGATTAAACAGGCATTTTTTGAAAAATATCCAAATATCAAAGATTCTAATATAAGTGGTGTAGGTATTGACAAAATCACACCCATAATGGGTTTTATGGGCAGGGTTTTACCTGAAGATATTATGAAAAATATAAGGAGTGAGTTGATATGTCAGTAGTAGTTCGTAGGATAACCTGTTTATCTATGGATAAGGAGGATGAGCGTGTTTATCCTACAAAGTTACTTACAGGAGATATTGCTAAGTTGTTTTTACTAAATGGTTCGAGTGTTGTTTGCAGAGTAGATAAGATTACTCATGATGAAGTAGCTGTATCTACTAAAAGTGGTAGCAGGTTTGTTTTAAACCTGTGTGATATCAAGTCATTTGATATTATATCTCGTTCTGATATGTGTTTAAACTATTTCAGGTAAGTGCAATGTTAAAGAAGGTGTTAAAGGTAGCTACAATAGTTTTACTTGTAGCAGTAGTGGTTATAAATACGGTAGCAATGTTCATTTACAATGAAATCGAGTGGATGATGGTTTTGTTGATAAATATAGTGTCTATTGTAGGAATAATATATTCAATAAAAAACTTTAAAAAGTGAGGAGATTATAATGAATAGTATGTATGGCTACTCAGAGGTAGCAACTATGGCAACAGCTATGCTTGTAGTAATAGGAGTGTTTGCGGTAATTGGATTGGCTTGCTTGGCTCTTTTCATTGTTGGTGAGTGGAAGGTATTCAAGAAGGCAGGGTATGAAGGTTGGATTTCATTAGTACCTTTTTACAATACATATACCTTAAGCAAGATTGTATGGGGTAATGGTTGGTTATTCCTTTTATGTTTAATTCCTCTTGGAGGGACAATATTCCAGATAGCAACTTTAGCTAAGTTAGCTAAAGTATTTAATAAAGGTACTGGTTTTTCAGTAGGAATGGTATTTTTACCAGTTATCTTTATGTTAATCTTAGGTATGAGTGGTACAAGTTCTTATTCAGGACCAAATGCAAATGGTAAGACAGGCATAATTATAGCATCTGCTATTGTAGGTGGTTTATATGTGATTGGTATGATAATTAGTGGTGTTGTAGTAACTTTAACAGCATCCTCATTGTTAAATGGTGGTGTTATTGGTAAGAATACAGATAGCAGTTATCATACAGAGAGCAGCGATACTTGGGGTAATTATTTTACAGATGATTCATCTGACAGTAGTTCCTACTTTGATGATAGCAGTTCTTATACAGATGACAGTAGTTCTTATAATGATAGTAGTTCTTATATCAGCGAAAGCAGTAGTTCAAATGAATTTAACTTTTCAGGAAATCCTAAAACTTATACCTTAAAGAACTATCAGGGTGCAGAGATTGCTATTCCATTTTTTGATTCAGATTTGGTTCATTCAAGTGATTCCTATGTGAGTGGCACAAAGGACGGGGTATATGTAAATGTAAGATACTCAGGTTTAGAGAATGTTGATTTAAAGAAAGATGTACAATCATTAGTAGAGGGGACTGTATCTACATATAATTCCTTGTATAAAAATGTTACAACTGATGAGTTATTGCAGGGTGATGGTTGGTGTATGCAACAGATTAATTATTCAAGAGAGGACTTAAACGGTAATGATGTTGATTGCTTTACAATTATTAAAGAGGATAAAGCCAATGGGCATCCTCTTCAAATTGAAATAGATGTAAACAATGCAGCAGCTAATGAAAATACTATAAGTACTTTGAAGCAAGTATTCAAGTGGTACGGTATTAAGTTTGATTTTGATTAATTTTAAGGAGGTTATTTATATGTTTTGTTCAAAATGTGGTACAGAGATTTACGACGGGGTTATATTCTGTCCTAAATGTGGGAATCCTGTTACCTCAATGCCTGTAAACTCTTCTACGAATGTAGAATCAGAACAGGTTTTTAACGATTTGTTCGAAGAAGATACTCCTAAAGCTCCTAACGGTGGAGAAATTCATGTAGATACGCAGGTAGAAGATAATAAATTTATGGCGGTACTGTCATATATTGGTTTTCTTGTTTTAGTACCTATATTTGGTTGTAAGAATTCAAAATTTGTACAGTACCATGCGAGTCAGGGGTTATCTTTGTCTGTATGTACATTTGTATATAGTACATGCAGTTGGATAATTACAGCGATATTAAGTGTGTTCTTTAAACCATCGTATAATTTACTATTAGGGTATGTTCCTAATCCAATTGTTTCTATTGTTTCGATTGTATTAGGTTTAGGTTCAATATTCTTTGTGGTATTAGCTATAATGGGTATTGTAAATGCAGTAAAAGGAGATTGCAAGATGTTACCTGTTATTGGAAAGATGGACCTGCTTAAGAAATGTAAATAAGGTGTTATTATGAAAGATTTAGAAGAACTTTACAACAATGTATTTAATGCTGATGGTAGTATAAAACCTTGTGGTAGAGATGCTTGTAAGGCTTTAATTATAAAGATGAGGTCATTATCAGACAAAGATGTTGGTAATGAGGATACTGGTTTCATGAATGTGGGTGTTTTAAAAGATGAATATAAAAAGTTGATGGGAAGGTAATTGTGTATGGCAACTGTAAGATTTGCAAAGACAGGGTATGCTGAGATGTACCCTACAAAAATGAATATGATTTTTGTTTTCAAAGGGGTAGGTAAGGAAAGTTCTTCCGATAGCTTGTTAAAGTTATCGGAAGTAGTTTCTTCTTTTGTTAAAATAGCTGAAGAAGAGTGTTGTGCAATATTTTCTAAGAATTTAGAAATAAATAAGGGTAGTATAAAAACAACAGCTGTATATAATACGGTGGAAATTGGTAAAGATGGAAGAATTACAAAAGGAAGGGAATTATCTCATTATGAATCTACTCAAGCAGTACTTCTTACTACTGATATAAACATTGATATTATGATATCTTTGTTAGGAAGAGTTGTAGATAATAAGAATTTAGTTTCTTATAATTACAGTTTTGGAATAACAGAAGATGAAAGGGTATCTTTGAAAAATGAGTCTGTTAAAGATGCCTATGATAAAGGTATAAGTTTTTGTAACTATTTAAAGTCTTTATTAGATTGGTCATATGGCTACAAAATCGACGATATGTCTTTTGATGATACTAATGTTTATGGCAGCATAGATAGAATAGGGGCATCTAAATCGAGTAATTTTGAAGATGCTTTTATAAATAAAGATGTCACTAACCTCAAAGAAAGTATAAATGTTGAGAATGTAGAGGTATCCTCAAAAATTAAATTTATTGCAGATTTTAGGTGATTGCATGTACAATGTTGTTGAATTAGGTAAAAGAGCTTTTGATAATATAGTGGACCCTATATTAGAATGGGTAATTGAAGGTTTTAATATTGCTGATTATGACTTAAAATCTCTTAAGATTTCAGATTGCCCTGAAAGCAATGAAATTTTAATTGAGTTTGAAGTACAGTATGGACCTTGTACATTTGAGTGTGAAACGGACAATCCATACAAGTTTGAGTCTAAAGTGGAAACGGCAGATATTCTTTCTTCCTTTGGTGCTTTTGTAAATAAGAACGACCTTTCTGTAAAAATAGAATCTTACTGGGAACCAGTAGGTTTGGATTATATTATGTCTGCTATTACTTTGTGTGATGGTTCAAGTAGGCTTTTATCAGAGGATGATTTCAACGAGGGGTACTTACAAGAGTGTATTGTTGATCTTTGTAATAATATTTATGATTCATTTGGAAGGTTTGGAACAGCCGTTCATTCTATCGATATCTGTAGTAAGGATATGGAAGATTATTTAAATACTCAGATTAAAGATGATACACTTAAGTATGAGAGTTTAGATAGCTTCGTGAGATTTTTAGGTAGTAAGAGAAATTATCGTTATTTTCTTGTTAAAGATAAGTGTAAGGATATAGACGAATATGATTTAAAGGTCATAGTAGCAAGGGTAAAAGATAAATAAGTGTTATATGAATAAAAAATTAGCAAAAAGATGTAGTTTAATAGCTGTACTTTCTGTAATATGCTTAGGTATTGTGTTAAAGAAAAGAAAAAGCATTATTGAAGAAAATATCAAAGTAGATTTATTAGGTGATAAAGCTATTTGTGATGAAAAAGAGGGTATAGCTGAGGCGACTCCTTGTGTTAAAAATGTAGGAAATACTCCAGTATATATAAGAGTATATTCAGATATTTTAAATACTTTATATAAGGACTCGGTAGTTATAAGTTTAAGTTGGGAAAGGTCTGATGGGTATTATTGTTATAAAAAGGTATTAAACCCAGGAGAGATTTCCGAACCCTTGTTTAAAGATATAAGAGTTAAGTCTTTAAAGGGTTGTAATTTAGATTTAGAATTGTATTGTGATGCAATCAATGCCAAAGGGTATAAGAATTATAAGGAAGCGTTTTTTAAAGGTTTTTGTTAATTTTTAATATATTGGGGAAGGTGAAAATCTTCCCCATATTTTATATTAAAAGGAGGTAGTTACTATTGGAAAATAGTAGAAAGTATTTAAGAATTGTTATAATGATATTATCACTTAGTTGTTTTTTGGCATCAAGTGTGTGTTGTCTGTCAATGGTATTACAAAATAGGGACTTGAAGGGTAATGTATCGACTGGTGTTGTAAAGTGTTCATCAGATTTTAGTGATGGTTCTTTAAAGGTAACAAATACAGGAACGGTAGATGTATTTTGTAGATTAAGGGTAGCAAAGGATGATAAAAAGATAGATAGTGTAGTTTATAATTCAGAAGACTGGAAACCATACCAAGGGTATTACTATTATACAAAAGTATTAGCAGTAGGTGATACATCAGAACCTTTAATTAAAAGTATATCTTGCTTTAGTGGAACTGCTGAGAAAGATTGTGTTACTGCAAAAGTAGAGGTAGTACAAGCAAGTGATGTAGGTTTAGATTATTTTAACATAAAGGCTAAAGATGTAGGGTATGATGATAAAGATATTTTTACAAGTTTAGCAGTAATAAGTTTAAATAACGATATTTTTTCTTGTAATGCGGATGCAAAGAATGTATTTAGAAATTTTGAAAGTATCAAATATGGGGATAGCAAGAGTCAAATTATTACTGTAAAGAATTTATCATCTACTAAGAAAGATATATACCTAAGTGCATATGATATAAGTGATAAAAGTGAGGATATAAGGGTTGATGTCTATGCTAATGGTTCAAGTGTATATTCAGGAGATTTAAGTGTTTTACATAATATTTCGTTAGGTAGCTTTGATGCAAATGAAAGTAAAGAGATACTGATTAAAGTATCATCTAATTTGGGTAACAACTCCTGTAAAGAAGGAACAATTAATTTAAAATGGGGTATGTCTACAATTACTTCATCTAACGATGAGGCAATTTATCCTATTAAGACAGGTACTGATTTTATTACAGCTCTTGTTGTTTGTGGATTAACGATGTTGTCTTGTCTTATTTTTGTAAAGACATACTCAAAGTATAATATGGATAAAGGCTCTAAAGAGTAGTAGTTTGATGTTGTATGTTGTTTTTTAAGATTTTTAAATATGAGTCAATTTTAAGAATAGTTGCTTTGTACTTTTTGATTTGAATATTATATACAAATTTAGTGAAAGGTGGCAATTATTGTGCGTTGTTATAAAGTTTACTGTTCAAACAAATTATATCCCCAATATGGGTGTAGAGCAATTTCAATAACTGCTCCAACTAAGAAATGGATACGGGATAATTGGGTAAGGCTTGTAGGAAATCCTTACTATAAGATAGAGAGAATTGATTTAATTTGTTAAACAGGTATAGTTTTGGTAAAGAGGTTAAACATTATTGGTTTAACCTCTTTATTTTTATTTATAAATATATTGTATTTGCTGATGATATATGTTAAAATATAGGTATAATAAAAAATTATAGGAGTTGTCTATATGACCTACAGAGAATTAAAAAATAAGTTTTGTGAGCATAATATGGTATCTGATACACCTATATTTGCTCATATAGTGTTTACAAAAGATTCTTTCCAAAAAGAATATACTAAAACAGAAAGAACCTATATTGTTTCAAGTAGAAATAAAGCATATATGAGTAATATGTGCGGATATTCTATATTTGGGTGTTGCTTGGATGGTAACGATCCTGATGCTCGTCTTGATTTGCTTATGAAAGCTGAGAAAGGCGGAAAAGACGGTTGGGTAGTAGAAGATTGCTACTTGATTTAAATTTTAAGAAGGAGTTATAAAGTTGAGGCATTCTAAAAAACTTACAAGAACGCAAAGAAATCTTCTTATAAGGGCAGGTTATAAGAAGGATTTACATAACCTTTATTATGTGACGGATAAGGGTACTGATTTATTGTTTATTGATACAGATCATAATAAGGTTCTGTATAATAAAGATTCAAAAACCATAACAGAAGTGGCTCAAGGGGAATAGTTATGTCAAAAAGCAAAGAAGGAAAGTCACTATACGCTTTAAGACATCTTATAGTGAGTGCAGGCTTTAATTATAAAGAAGCTAAGAGAAATAAAAACTTTGAGGTAATTTCCACCGGTGTTGAACTTGGCTTTTTAACTGTGAGTGATATTAAGTTTATGCTTGATAAAGATACTTCTGAAATTATGGCAGAAAACAGATTAATAAGAAGGAGGCACGAATATTATGGAGAAAGTTAAGACAAGGAAATCTAAGGATTTTAAGAAGGCTGTATTGTCTGTAAAAGACTTAGATGTAATGGCTTGTGAAGATTTCTCTATGAAACCATACATAAGAGAAGCTAATTACTATCTTGTATATCTGAAGAATAGCACTTGGCAAAATTCTTCAGGTTTTTGTATTGTAGGAGATATAGAGAGGGTTTTAGATAGAGGGTATGATTGTGCTGTGTATCTGAAAGACAGCGTTGCAGATGGTAAAGTGCTTGTTTGCAAAGAATATCATCACGATAAACCTCTTGGTCACCCATCTTACATAGTAGCATTAACAGATGAAGAGTGTTCCTCTTTAAAGTCAATGTCTAAGATGGATGTATTTGATGGTATTTCAAAATTATTTAATAGTTTGGGAGTGTCTATATGATTAAAAATCTTGTTTGTGTATTGGCAGTAATATCCTCATTAGGAGTATCTCCATCGGGGGTATCTCCATTAGGAACTTCTATATCAGCTCCATATGAAGGGTATAATTATTATCAGTATTATGTGATTGATGCGACTGAAGCTCAAAAAATTGTTGTAGGGTTATCTAATTCAAATGATTATCTGTTAGATTTGTATGATGTAAATAACGATGGTACTTTAGATGTAACAGATGCTACAGGAATTCAAAAAGATGTAGTAAGAAGTGAAAGGCATTCTAATGATATTGATACCTTTAATAATGGTAGTGATATTGCTAAAGTAGCTTACAGTTATTATAGTAGTGGCGAAAGTTATGGTTACAAGGAAGGTAGCATTTTCAATTCGGATAGTATTATAAGGGATGAAAATGGTACAAGCTATATGGATAATTTAACTTTTGTTGGATTAACTACAATGGGTGTTGATTACAGTAACTCACCATATGGAAAGCATAAGGGTAATAATGCTACTTGGAGTCCTGAATCGGAAGTATTTAATTATAATGTATATAACAGTCCTTTTTCATCCTTAATTCTTAGTTTAATGTTTAAATATGATTACTATAATGAAAAAGCTATTACATCAGATGTTGTATCTTATCTTGATGAAAACTCTACGGTAGTTCTTGATAAAAGTTCTACAGGAGTAAGTAGTCCTGATGAATGTCCTACAAGAGTAAGTAGTGCAGATGAAGTTGCTAATCTCTCTTTATTGAGACCAGGTGATATAGTTTTAACTGGTAATGGTTTGGGAATTATCTCTGAGAAAGCAGACGGGTATTTTATTTTTGATGAGAGTAGTTCAGAACTGTTGTATAGAAAAGTGGGTAATGAAGTTACAAAAGTGTATCGTGTAAATTATAATTCTCTGTATTCTTAATATTTTGTTAAAATTCTAAGATACTAAAATTAGTTAAGAATAGGGTTTTAAGATAAAATTTTAATATTGTTTAAATACCTATGATTACAAAAAGATTTTTTGATAATTGTAGGTATTTTTATTTGGTTGATTTCTCCTTAGATAGCTTTTATTTAAACCTTGTTATTTTGCAATTTTGGGATGAAGTGTGATTATATTTATTGAGATGGTTTTAGGTGGTTGTATGGATACTGTTATAAGAATATAGGTTATAGTATATTGTTTTTGTAGCGGTATTATATTGTATAATTTATTAGGAGGGCATTATGTCTGATTTAAATGTAAAATTAGAGGGTATGTTAAGTTTTATTGATACCTATGGTGAAAATGGTTTTGATGACTCTAAAGTAGAGGAGTTAGAACAGCTTATTTTAGATTGTAATTCTGAGATGTCTGGAACAGCTACTAATGCAGTTGCTGATAGTATCTATGATACTTTGTATGATATGCTTAAAACTGTTAAGCCTGAATCTCATATTTTAAGTGAGATTTGGGAAGAAGACGGTGAAATCACAGATTACACAGATTTACTTGTAAAGAATCCTATGATGTCTATCGAAACAGCTAAGTCTTATGATTGTAAGGCTTTGATAGATTTTGTTGATAGGATGCCAGACGAAACAGGGTACTTTGCATCGTATAAAATAAATGGTCACGGTATCAGAGTAGTGTATGATAATGGTAATTTGGTATCTGCTACAAGTAGAGCTCGTAGTTCGGCAGGTAGAGATATCACTCGTCATTTAAAAGTAATTCTTGGTGATTACAATGAAGAGTTAGCAGAGTACGGGGTAGTAGAATTAAGAGGTGAACTTTGTTTGCCTATAGACAAACTTGCTAAGGCAAGAGAATTCAATCCAGCTATTAAGTCTGCTTTTTCAGCGGTAGCATCATTAGTAAGACCCTCATCTACAGAAGAAGAAATTCAGTTATTAGATTTTCTTTGTTATGGTTTCATTGTTGATGGAGTTTCTTTTGACAATAGGGAAGAGGAGTTTCAGGAAATAGAAAGATGTGGTTTTTCAACTCCTGAATACCTGCTTATAGAAAGCTGTACCAAAGAAGAATTACCTGAGATGATTCATAATGTAGTTGAAGCTTTTGAAGAGAACTATGAAGAATTTGGTTACTTTTGTGATGGTGTTGTATTTGAATGTAACAGTAGAGAGCTGTTCAATGAACTTGGTACATCAGGTAATCACAATAATGGTAATATCGCTTTAAAGGTAGGAGTATGGGAACAGGTTTCTTACAGTGGATATGTTCAGAAGATTTTATGGACAAGGGGTAAATCTAAATTATCTCCAGTAGCATTGGTAGCAGAGGACAAAGATATTATTGAAGAAGATGTCGATGGTAATGTATCCAATTATGAGGACTTAGGGGTACTAACTGCTCAGGGTAATAAAGTAAGAAGAGTACCTTTATATGAGCCAAAAAATATTCTTATTTTAGATGCTTATCCAGGTGAGGTACTTTACTTTAGATACGGTGGAGAAGCAGGGGTAGTACCTTGTTTCCCAGATGGTAGATTGCTTAAAGAGGATGCAGCTCGAGATATATTGTTAGGGGAGTGATGATATGAATATTATTCCCGATGGAAGTATTCTTTGCATTGAGTGTGGTAAACCTATTTCTAAAAAGAAGAGGGATTTCTATTATTCTAAATGCAAGGGTAGTAGAATAGGTAATAAATCTATTCCTAAAAAGGTAGTATTTATACATAAAAGCTGTTATCACAACAATTATTTTAAAGATAGGTAGGAGAAGTGAAAAATGAGTAAGAAGTCTTGGATGCTCGATTATTTGATGGAATGTAAAAACAAGCTGAATAAGTATTCAGATATATACAAGAGTACTATTGTAAGATTAAATGATGAAGTTGATGAGGGTGAATTATATATGCCCTTAAAAACTTATTGTAAGATTTGTTATGAGGTGCCATTTAAATTTATAGATTTAAGAGGTAAAGTTTTAGTTCTTAATAGTAAAGAATTTATAGTACCTGATTGTAATATTTGGTTTGACTTTATTTCCTGCTTTAAACCAGTAATATATTTCTTAGATACAAAAGCATCTATGAATGTAACTTTAGCAGTTACTGATAAGAATATTGCATATCCTATTGACATTAAAATTTCAACATCTTTAGATTTGTATTGTAATGCAGGTGATTTTAGATGTCCATCAATAGGAAATATTTGTAGGTTTATAAATTCAGAGGAATTTTTACCTGTTGTAGATGCTACTGAGTTTCCTGAAAATATTAGAATAGAACCAAGAGAAGGTAAAGTAGAGATTGGTTTTATGGATGGTAGTAAGCTCTATATAGATTTAGGTAATAGCATAGAATGGAGCGGTGGGTATATACCTAAGGTAAAAGACCTTGAATGTATATACAAAAAACTAAGTAAGGTTATTACAGAGGATTTAATCAACCCTCTGATGTACAGCAAGTTGGAATATAACCATTTAATTGGTAATATGATGTTAAGAGAATATTAAAGGAGTTTTACTATGTTTGTTAATTTAGGAGAAAATGAAAAAATGTTGGCTCAGATTAAGCCTAATAAAGTTAATTACTGTTGTGGTGGTTTGATAGGTTTATCTATTGTATTTGGAGTGTCTTTATTGATTACAGTAATGACTTGGGTAGTAGGAGTATTAAATCAACCCCTATCAGATAATGGAAATCTTATGATAGGTTTACTTACCTTGTGGACGGGTATATTGCTTTTTTGCGTGGTATTAGCAGCTGTATTTGTGCCGATTAGAACCTCTAAGTGGGAGAAAACTATGTATGTAATTACTACAGACAGGGTTATCTTCAATAACGGGGAAATAGCAGGCTTAGATATAAATTTTGTGTATATTAAGGATTTAAGAAGCTTGCATTTAAGAAAGGGTTTATTTAATAAGATGACTAATACTGGCAGTATTGAATTAGAATCATATTTTTGTAATGGTACTATTGACCATGTAATGGCTGATATAAAAGAGCCAGAGAGGGTATATAACTTTTTGAATAATCTGATAATTTCAAAGAGATAGCATTGTAACTATTTGTAAATTATGGTAAAATAGTATTACAGAATATAAAAGGTAAGGATGGTGTCAATATTTATATGTATGAAGACTACATGTTTCGTTTACTAAAAAGGTTTAATAGAATGTTGAAAGCTGTCGGTAGCCATATGTATTCGGGTACTACAGCTTACCTAAAGAAAGATACTAAGTATTCTATTATAATGCCTTTAAAGATGATTAAGTATGGTAAGGCTAATTTACTTGGTAGTACAATACCTATTAGTTTAGTAGACATAACAGGTAAAGATATTTGTAATTACTATCATAATTTTAACTATAAAGTTAAGTTTTGTAGTTTATGGAATAGTTATTTAGATGTTTTAAACATCATAAACTATTGTATGGAAGGAATACTCAGTGTAGAATCTATTTTATCTGTAACTGAAGATGGTTTTCTTTATCCTGCAGGGTTTACTTTTGATTGTAGGAAGTTGATAGACTATGAGGGTTCTTTAAATCCATATGCTTTGCTTAACAATGAGTATGATATTACAAGAAGTGTTAAAAACATTTTGTCAGGTTGTGATGTAAAGGTAGTTACATTCAGACCTCTTGATGCTACTCTTGACTTGTCATATAGTGATGGTAGTTTGTTAAGATTATCTCATTGTGGTAAAGCTTATAAAGTAAGAAAGGTATCAGAAGATACAGAGATGATAAAGGGTGTTAAGTTTATTTCTTTGTATAATCAGATAGCCACTCTCATTAAAGGGTATGAACCTCTGTTAATGATTTATAAATGCATTTCAATAGATTTAAAGAATAATAAGTTGGAGGTTTTTACTAATGAAGAACTGTTTAACTGCCAGAGAAATGTTTTCTGAGATCGGTTTTACTGTTTCCAAGGAAGATGAATGGGGGATTTACTATGTAGATGACTGTGATACAGAAATTTATATAGGCAGAGATGGTTGTTTAGAAGCAAGTTCACCAGGATGTGATGACTACCCTCAGAGCGTACTTCTTGATAAAGCTCATATGAGAGTTATCTTAAAGCAGTGGGAAGAATGGGGAATAACCTTTGATTAAATGAGGTGTAATTATGGAAGTTGAAAAACAGTTCGAAAAGGCAGGGTATGAATATTGTTGCATTAGTCCTGATTATACTGAATATATAAAGAAAGACGACAAGGGTATCAGGGTATATAAGACTGGCAAAGTAAAAATTGTTGATGGTGATTGCATTTGTGATATTTTTTGCTATGATGGTTTTATATCTCCTGAAGAAAAGAAGGCAATAGCTATGCAGTTGGAAGAGTTTCAAGTAAAGATGTAATTAAAAGCACACTATAATGTGTGCTTTTTTTATAGAGTATATATTTTAGTTTATAGAATAGTATTAAAATTTGAAGACTGAGCATGAATTGGTATATTTGAATAGTTTCTTTTCGGGTGGTGTTATATTGAAAAGTAAGAAAAAGGTATTCAAACCGTATAAAACCTTTGTGATTTATATTTTAGTTGTAATAGCTATTTATGCAAGTTTTAATATATGCTTTTTTAATGCTGTAATACCAAGTTCCTCTATGGAAACTACTATAATGACAGGAGACAGGGTACTCGGTTCGAGGTTGTCTATTTGGTTCGGTAGTATAGATAGGGGAGATATCCTTATATTTAAAAAGGGGAAGAAACACTTAGTCAAAAGGGTAGTTGCTATTGAAGGGGATACAGTAGATATTAGAAATGGCAAGGTTTATGTAAATGGTAATATTCTTAATGAACCTTATACAGACTCAAAAGAGACGGTAAAGGGAAAATTAGATTATCCTTTAGAAGTTCCAAAGGGTAGTTATTTTATGCTTGGGGATAATAGGGATAATTCAGAAGATAGTAGATATTGGGGTAATCCTTTTCTTAGTGAGAGTGATGTAGAGGCTAAGGTTGTATTTAGGTATTATCCTTTTAATAATATAGGTGTTATCGGAGGTTAAAGTATGAATTACAGATTGAGTACCTATGCAGACAGGGTAGGTAAAAAGGTAGGTTTTACTCTTGAATTAAAAGGTAAGGTGATAAGTGAAAAAATCTTTCGATTCAAGGGTACAAATATTAAAGAAAACGCTCTTGAAGCTATTTATGCAGGCTTATGTGCTTGTAGAGGAAAGTTAAAACACGATGATGTACTTATAGTAGAAGTACAGAATATACATCTTTGTAATTGGTTAAATGGTTTACAGGAGTATAAAGACTACAATGAAGGTTTAGACAATGTATTTGCTATGTTAGAGTCTATTGATTGCAGGTATAGATTTATATTTGTGGTTAAACCCTATGTAAAAGGGTATATGTCAGGAAAGGGTTTTACTAAGGTAGAAGTTACTTCTATCGATGATTTTATGTCGTCTTTTGAGTAAATATAGAAAGGGTTGTTAAAATTGGCTGAAGTTAAAGACCTGTATGTTTACAGGATAGAAGAGGAGTTGCAGGCGGATTTAATTGAGTCTTTCAGGTATGTGGAATCTGAGTATAGTAATATTGTTCGAGATATAGTAAGATTTAGCAGTTTTTCTTTTAAAAAGTACACTTTACAGTTTGTGTACAGAACAATTGTTGATACTATGAATGTGGAAATAGATGAGAAGGGTAGGTTTCATATAGAAACCTATTTTGGCAAAGACAAGGTTTGTAATGCTATATTTGATGTCAATTATGATGAAGGTATTGAAAGGGCAGTTTTTGACCTAAAAAGTATTACTCCAGCTGGTAAGGGAGTTCTTATGGTTAAGAGAAACAGAGGTGGTATGCAAAGACTTGTATCGAATATGTATGAATCTATAAAGTTTATTGTATTTTGTCCTATTCTCACCATGCTTAGAAGTAGATATTATGTAGATGCCAAGGGTAGACACTATATGAGAGAGGGTAGGGTTCATCAGGAAAATAAGATATTCTCTGTTATAGATTTAAATATCCATAAGTCTACAAAACCTGTAAACACTCATAAGGGTAGTAAGCATTCTCACGAGTATGAGGTAAAAGGGTACTGGAGAACACTTAAATCAGGAAAGAAGATATGGGTAAAACCTTGTATTAAGTGCAAGGGTAGAGGTAAAGTTACGAAAACTATCTCAAAGGTAGTTGATGTTATAAATGTAGATAAAGCAATTGTCCAGGAGGGTAATGTAGGGTGAAAAATACAATTGATGCTATTAAGTATGGTCTTGAGACTTTAAATGTTACTACAAAAGAGATGTTCAATCTCATAGAGTCATCAAAAGGGTATGACGGAGATGATTATAAAAGATGGCTTGCTAACGAGATTATTAAGTTAGCTGAGAAGGATGATATCGGCTACTCTCAGTTACTTGCAAAGTGGTTTAATCTTGTTCAGAGTATTATTGAAGAGTATTCAGATGATTCTATCAAGAAGTCTTTTGAAGAGAAAATTGAAGAATATATCAGTAATGATATAGTATATTCAGTCGGTATGAGTAGTGAGAAGGACTACGGAGTTAAGGGTGACGATATCGATTGGGGTAGCAAGGTAGATTTACCTTTCAATTATGATTTTATTGAAGGCTTACCAGATGACTTAAGAGATGGCTTACTTGAAAATAAGGGAGTAACTATTTTTCTTAAGGTAAATAGTAAGAGTACCTTTAAGAAGAGTAGTGATATTGTTACCGATGCTAAAATAAACGGTATCTCTATAAAAAACTACGAGTCTATGATGTTTTATAGAATGTGTACTTTAATGCGTGCATTGGATGAACTTGGTACTAAATTCAAGTTTGTTTTTATTGCTGATACTAAAGTTCTGTACGATAACGAGAATGCTGACATTATTAAATATTTATTATCTTTCTTTAACTATGAGGGTTTTGTAGTTAACTCTAAAGACCTGTATGAAGGCTCATATACCTCAGAGGAGTATGCTATTGTAAAGTGTACTTTAAGAGGTATGTATGATGGGGTTCAGGACGGTTTTCTTCTTAGAAGAGCTGAAGAGGTTGACGGTAAGTTTACTTTCGTAGGTAGAGAGAAAAGGTATTCTCAGGGTGAAGATATGTTTGGTTCTCTTGTAGCATACAAACTTGGTAGTGATGAGGAAGAGGATATCAAGCATAGTTTAGGCTACCTCTGTAAGGGTATTAAAGATAGAACAGCTTACTTATCAACATTACCAGTAGAGGATGTTAAATGTGTACAAATTACCAAAAGGAATTTGAATAAGGTAGTATCATATTTTGGGGTATCTCAGGCGATGGTAAATTCAGGAATTTCAAGTGATATTACAGATATTATAGATGGTCATCCTGATTTTAAAGTTCTTGTTAATAATTGTATTCCTTTGTTTTTATTTGATGTAAATAGTAAGTTTTGTCAGGTAAGTGATTCAAGAAAAAATCCTTATGATTTGTTTGAATCTAATTTTGTTAAAAACTTGCTTGATAGGGGTTCAGTTTACTTTTCTTTTGAGTCTAAAGAGTTTGTAAGCGTATGTAAGAATATTTTAACTTGCTACAATTTAAAACACGGTGAAGAAAGTAAGGTAGGTAAATCCTTTAACGATATGAGGGTAGCTTGTGAGAATGAAGACTTAAACAAGGCTTATTTTAATTCCTTATCTCGTTGTAAAGAGTTTATAAGTTCTTTATATAAGAAAATGTAATTAGGTAGAGGGGTTGAATTTAAATGATTGAAAAGAATAATCAGAAGAAAGAAAATAAAGAGGAAACTTTAAAAAAATACTTTTGTGAATTTTGGGGTTGTATCTGTAAAAAGGCTATGTGTGAAGACATTGATGTAACATCAATTTATTGCGATGATTGTCCTGTTTTTGAGGCAATAGCAAGGGGAGACAGAGGGTATTACGGAGTCTTTAAAGGATTCTGTCTTTGAGACAATAGCAATAGGAGACCAGTGGTAATATGGGTGCTTTGAAGGATTTGAAGGATGAAAACAAAAGGGTACATTTACTTTTAACATCTTCTGATTTGGCTGAAATGTATGTATATGATGCTTTGAAAGAACGATGTCAAGCTACTCTTGAAAGTGTCTTAGAAGTAAATAACGCAGGTACTTTTAAAAGTATGTGTGAGCTGGTAAATGTACAACCTAATCTTGCAGATAACTGGTTATTTGTAGTTAAGTACAGTAAGGTAAAAAGCCAATTGAAGAAAGTCTTGGGTATCTTTGAGTCGATGACATCGGTATTCTTGATTAAGGTTGATAACTATAAAGACTACAAAGAGTTTAAAGAGATGTATTCTCAAAGTAATGATTTGTATTTACAAGTTATAAGGAGAAGTGATATACTTAGTTTATTGAATGGGTATCCCTTGAGTCCAAAAGTATTAGATTTTATATCATCTTCTTATTTTAAAGAACCTGAAAAGGTATTCCAGTTAGCCAAAGAACTTAAAAATGGTGCTGTTATAAATACTTCTAAGGATGTTGTTAAGCTTTGTGGAGAAAGTATGGGCAGTATTCAGAAGTTTGTTATGCAGTTGTTAATGGATTGCCCTAAGACTGAAATGTTTATGAAGCGTAGTTATAAGAAAAGGGTAGGGGTGTTATATGATTTGTGTGAGTCCTTTACTTCAAGAACAGCTTATAACTACATAAGAGCTACTGTAAAGGATATTTTGTATATAAAAATGTTATACCTTGAGGGTAGAATATATGATAAGGTAAGAGATTTACCTGAGTGCTTTGATGAAAAGAAATTATCTAAGTATAATTACCTTTTAAAAACTATAACTTGTGATTTGAGTTATGGAAAGATATTAAACTTATATAATATGCTTTACAATGAAGGCAGATGGTTTTCACCTCAAGATGGAATATCTTTTTTATATAAGTATTATTTAGATTTATTACAGAAGAATGAAGACAAGCAAGGGTAAGGAGGCTATTTAGTATGGAAATATTAGCAAGTTGTTCAGTTGAAGAGAGTTTACAGTATAAAGGTAAACTTCAGATAGAAAGCGAAGACGGTAAAGTTGATAAGGTAGTATTAAACATTGTAGTAGATAATGGTGATACTTCTATTTTAAAGAATTTAAACTCAAATATAAAGTGTGTTACTTTTAAAAACATTAGTGAAGAAGATTTAAAGGGTATAGACATACCTGAGGGTAAGGTATTCAATGAGGTTGAGTATGAATCTCATATGTTAGTACCAAGAATTGATAATGTAACTACTCTTATTCGACTCCCTGAAGGGTATTCTGATATGAGAGAAGCTAAGAGCCTTTGTAGTAGAGGAGAAAACACAAGGGTAATTGGTGGTAATCTTTTGAATATCGAAGGAGTAAAGATTGGTAGATACGATTTGGGTAAAGATAAAGGTTCTCCTGTTTACAATGGTATCTATGACCAGTTTTTAGAAGTAGACTTAAAAGATTTAGGAAATATAAGTGAAAAAGTTAAAAAGGTGAGAAAAAAGCTGAGTTCTTCAGAGGGTAGCAAAAAATCAACAGGCTCTAAAAAAGTGAAGGTAGTAGCTAAAAAGAATAATATTAGTAAATCTTTCACTACACTATTTGGTAGCGAAGAGGAGGATTTCTAATGCGTATAGAGCTATTGATTATTTTCGGTGTATTGATTGCTGTATTAGCTATTATCTTTTGTATTAAGGTTGCTAAGAAATTGGTAGGCAGAGTTATAGTTATAATAGTTGCCATTTGTGTATTTATGGGTGGTGGAAGTATAATAAACTTAAACTGTTTAGCTAATGAGGCAAAAGACAAGGTACAACAGGTAGTTTCAGTTGTAGGTGATAGCTATATTAAAACCGAAGGAAACAGGATATTCATAAATATTGATAACACTTGGTATGATGTATCAAAGGTATCAGTAGTGGGTGATATTGTTAATAGTTGTACTCTAAAGTATGATGGTAAGGAGATATATGTAGGAAATTCGGGGGTTGTTAGTACAGTAAAAACCCTTGAGAAATTAGGCATTATTAACAAAGAAAATAATTAAGAATAACTGGAATTTTTTGCTATATTATGGTATAATATTTAAAAGTTAATATCAAGGAGGACTAAATTGTATGAAGTATTACAAATATCAGCAGAAACAGTCTTTTTCAAAAATATGGCAGTTATTTCAGGGGTTAGATGAAATGACACCAGAGCAGATAGAGAATATGTATGAGGGTAGTGATTATTCTCATACACTTGATATTGTTAAGGCAGCTTTAAATGGTTCTATTCCACTTACAGATGAAGCTGTCAGAGAGTTTTCTTTACAGGCTTATGAGTATAAGTGTAAAGAAAATGATAAGAACGGTAGATTCAACAGAGCTAAAGAGGTAGTAAATATTGTTGAGTTTGATAGTTCCGATGATGATTTGAAAGTTGGTTATGGTGAAATCTCAGATAGAAAACTTAAGCCTAAGGAAGATGCTTTTGAAGAGTTAATGAACTCCAGAGCTTTTGAAGAAAATATTCGTCAGTTGTACAATATTAGAACAAAGTACATAGTAGAATATGGTGTTGATTTAATAAGTGTTCTTATAAGCTCATTAAAGGGTATTCCTGAAGCTGTTCTTGAAATCAAGAAGTTACTTACTGTAGATGTAAATATTAAGGATTTGATTGTTTCTCTTTGTGAGGACAGTCAAGATGGGGAATTACTGAGGGTATTAGAAAGTGGAAAATTTAGGTTAGCATAATAAAGGTTGGATTTGATATGAAATACTATAAATATGTTAGAGATGCTGATTCTTTGTTGGCTTATAAAGCTCATATAGCGGTTATGAAGTGTAAGCCTTTAGCTATCTCAAAGTATCAGTCAAGATGGGAAGATGCTTTAGACGATGCTTATTTTCATATTATGGAACATTATAACGAGGCTCAAGGTTCTTTAGAACACTATGCTTTGAGTGTAGTAAGTACTATCTTTTTAAACAAGTATTCTAAAGAGGTAGGCTCAGATACTGTATTTGATATCGAATCTAATAAGGAGGCTGTTAAGTCAGATGAACTTAACAGTCCTTTTGACAGTGTAATACAGGAAGAAGATATTGAGTACGATAGTGTATTGAAGCAATGTGTGCAATATCTTCTTCCTCTTTTTATCAAAGATTATGAATTATTTCATAGTAAAGACAGTTCTACCCGAAAGATGAGTTATACAGGGTTATTTGATAAATTTCCTGTAGAAGTGATTGCTCAAGTATTTAAAACTTTAGGAGAAGAGTATTATGAAGAGGGTAAGTACATAAATAATCTATCTAAAGATTGTCATATGCGTAATTTTAGTGCTGACAGGTATAGAAGTAGCCTTGATAAGACAATTTCTTATAGCGGTAGAATAGGTGATATAGTTAAGTGTAAGTCAATAGGGGTAAAGAGAAAAAAGTATTTATATGACCTAAATATCTCAGATTTATGTAGTAAAATATATAATATGTTTTATGATATAGGTGGGGTAGGTAGCAGGTTGATATACGGTATAAATGTTTTTTGTTCTTTATCAGGTAATGTATATTTTACTAAAGAAGAATTGTTTGACTCTTTAGAGAGGGAAGTAATTGGTTCAGTGTTGGCTATGAGAACCAATTTAAAAGTATTATATTACGATAGAGGTAAAGAAATGATTTTTACTTCTACGAGAGATGATGAACCCAGTGTAGCTTTAACGATGTTTAAAACAAAGGTTTTAATACCTTTAACGAGGTTGTTTATCGGAAAATTAGAGTAAAGGTGAGGTTGTTTAAATGTTAGTAGGCACTTTTAATTATAAAGGTCATAACTATGGTGTATCCGCTTATGACTATGGAGATAGTATGACTGCATACTTATCTCCAGTATTAAAAGAGGACAAAAAGTTTCTTGATGGCGGTATTAAAGGAGACGGTTTTTCTTTACCACCTGATTGGGAGGAAATGTTTGTAAAAGTAGGTAGCGGTGCTGTTTATGCAAGTTGCTTTATCTATGAAGATACAGACAATGAAGGTAATCCTATTAAATATAAAAATGTACTAAATGCAGATTTATTAAAGAAGTTTGGTAGTATTATTAGAGGTATGAAGTTAGCTTGTAATAATACTAACAAGGAAACTGATGATTTGTATGAAACCTTTAATCCCTCTAAAACTGTAAAATATATTATAGGGGATAAAGGGTATGTGTCTTTAGAGATTAGGGTAATCAAAGAATTAAACTATCATAATGAAGATGAAGATGTATTTTTAAGTCTTTCAGAAGACTATACCTACAAGACTAAAATAGAACAGCTTACCAATGTAAACCATAAGTTTGCCTTAGATTTATCTGAGTTTGTCACAGAGGATAAGCAATCTGACGATTGGAACTTTGATTCTGATGATAAAATCTTTAAGTTATCAGAGATTATTGAAGCCAACCCCACAAAGAATTATGTTTGGCTTAAAGATAGGAAATATACTATTGTAAAGTCCTTTGAACAGATGACTGCTATTTGTAAGAAGATATGGGAGCATAAGGGTATAGTGGCATTCGATACCGAGACCACTGGTCTTAATGTAAATGTAACAAGCAGACAGGGTATTGGAGATAGGCTTGTAGGAATGGTCTTTAGTATAGAAGTAGGGGTAGCCTATTATTTTCCTATAAGACATAAAAAGATACAAAATCTCTGTAATAGTGGTAATGAAGAGTTCATTATTAACACTTATTTTAAACCTATACTTGAGACCAAAGAAATTTTATGTCATAATGGCTCTTTCGACTGGAAGGTAATGTACAATTATGGTATTTTCTTAAATCTTGTTCAGGATACTCTTATTCTTTTCAAGGTAACTATGTGGAATGACCACAGAGATATGTCTATCGCTTTGAAACCCTTAACTCATAGGGTATTAAATAGAGATAGTTTTGAGTTGAGTGACTTCGTACAAGGTAAATTCGGTAGCAACAATATTAAATTCTGGGACTTGGAAGAAGAAAGTGTAAAATATTATGCTTGCCCAGATACTGATAACCTTTTAGAATTGTATAAGTATTGTGTTGATACTAATTTGCTTGCTAAGTATGGTGCTAAAAAGATTTATCAGATTGAGGTAGCTTTTTCGATTGTAATTGCCTATCAAGAGTATTACGGTCATTGCGTAGATATTAGTAAGATTGATGCCCTTGTAGAGGGTATTAAAGCCTCTAAAGCTAATACTTACGCTAAGATGGTTGAAATTGTAGGTCACGATTTTAATCCTCGTAGTAATAAAGATTTACCTCAGGTTATTTTTAAAGAGTTAAATTATCCTATTTTGGAATATACAGATACAGGTAACCCCTCTTGTGGTAAGAAGTTTCGTAAGAAACTTATGGACGAGAAGAACCCTGACGGCAGTAGAAAGTATCCATTTATAGCATATTTAAATGAATACTTGGAAAACTCAACCCTTGAGTCAAATTTTGCAAAGAATATTGACAAATTTGCAACTGAAGATGGACTTATGTTCTCTGAAGTCCAGCAGTTCTTGGAGACTGGTAGAGTTTCTGTAAAGAATCCTAACTACCAGTCATATAGTGATGTCGTAAAGAAGTATATCATTCCGAGATATGGGTATTTTGCATTAGATGCTGACTATTCTTCAGTAGAGGCTCGAATAATGGTTAGTATGGCAGGATGTAAGGATATGGTTGAGCGTATGAAAGACCCTGATACGGACTATCATACTATAAAGGCATCACAGATGTTTGGAATACCATATGAGTTGGTTTCACATAAACAAAGAAAAATGTCGAAGGGTGTAAATTTTGGCATTTTATATGGTTTGGGAGATCCCAATCTTGGGGCTACATTATATGGGGAGCGTACTCCAGAAAATACCCGCAAAGCTAAGAAGCAAAAGGAACTTTACTTCCAAGGTATGGAAGAACTTAAAGACTTTATTAACAAGTCGAAGGCTCAGGGTACTACTCAATTCTATTCAACTACTGACTATGGTAGAAGAAGATACTATGACCCAAGAAGAGTTAGAAAAGATACAATTGAGAGACAGTCTTGTAATGCAAGAATTCAAGGTACTGCAGCTGATATTTATAAACTTGCTATGGTAAGGTTATTACATCAGATTAGAAAAAGAGATTGGTTAGGTAAGGTACTCATTTCTGCTTTTGTTCACGATGAATGTTTTCTTGAAGTAAGTAAATCTCTTGACCCAATAGTGGTGTTAGGGGTATTAAGAAAGAGTATGATGCTTGACAAAGATGGTTGGTGTCCTTTGTTTATAGGTGCAGGTTTTGGAAGAAATTGGTATGAAGCTAAGAACACGGAAATTCCTATTCAAGTACAGGAGTCCTTAATCAATAGCTACGGTACTAATGGCTTAGATTGGTGGGACGGTGATACTGATAGGCTTTGTAACTTTGTAGTAGATGAAATAAATGATTACGGAAGAGATAGGGTAATAAATTATTTAAAAACTTGTGAAAAAGGTAAGGTATTGCCCCCAGCTATAAACAGTTTGGCTCATGATGTTATTGATGCTATTATGAGTGGTGCAAAGATAGATGGTTGTGTTTGTACTGATATAGAGAGTAAAAGTGATGTACTTGAGAATCTTGAAGAGTTTGGTAAAGCTTTCGGTTGTGAAAATTTAGTTAAGGGTGCTGAAGTCCTGAAACCTGAGCACAGTAATACAGAGGTAGCTACTGATACTGAAGAAGAAACAGGTGACAATGGAGACGAAGAAGGGTATTCTTGGGTGGATACTATGCAAATGTATATAGGCTCTGTTGGTTGTTATTATAAGAGAGATGCAAATCAGACTTACTTCCGTTATGATGTAGATAATCCAGTGCTTATTAAGTACTTATTTAACTTTGTTAAAAAGCACGAGGGTGATAGTGAATTGTTTGCTGTTAAGAATGGTGAAATATTCTCGACGGGTATGAAGGTTAATAAATCGGTATATCCTGAGTTGGTTAAGATTTTTGTGACTTTAGGTAAAAAGTTACAGAAGTGATTATAAAGGGTTTCTATACAGTATAGAGACCCTTTTAATGTTTAAAGAGTGGAGGAAGTTATGAAAAAGTTATTGGTATGTTTGATATTAGTTGGAATGGTTTTTGGTATGTGTAGTTGTTCTTTCAATGCAGGTAAGAAGGGTATGATTATTGATAAGGCAATGAATTATATACAAAAAAGCTATCCAGATGAAAAGTTCAAGGTAACAGGATTTGAAAACAACTGGATGAAAGAACACTATACAGTTAATATTAAATCTGTTGATGATATTGATGATTTTAAAGTACGCTTAGATGATAAAACTTTAGAAGTTACATATCAAGGGTATTATGCTCTTAAAACTGCTGATGAACTGAGTGACTTTTTTAGTAATGCTGTTCCAGATAGAGATGATGTGTTAGTAAAGGCTTATGTTTATGATAATGGCGGTTCGTACATTTTAGATAATCCTAATTCTCCTATAAGTGATTTATTTAACGAACCTACTGTTAAATATAGTGTACAGGTATTTTGTGAAAATCATTTAGGTGGTGGAATTACAAGTGCTGATAGGGCTAATATATCTAACAAATTATCGAAGTTATATAATAAAGGTGTGAAAGGTGATATTCTTGTAGAATATTACAGTGTGGGTAGTTTATATAATTTCAAGGTAAGAAAGATTATATACAGTCCTTATGATGTTACAGAAAATATAGAATATTTAGGAAATAGTTTAATATCAAAGGGTATCTCAGATAATACTAATCTTAAAGGGTGATTTTGTGAAAAAGAAGGTTGTATTGGGTAGTTTAATATTATTGTTGTTGGTTTCAGTCGGATTATTTGTATATCCGAGTATATCAAAGGGTGTTGAAGAGAAGAAAATTAACACTCAGATAGAAAATTTTGATACTCAAGTAGAAGAAGTTCAAGATGAAGGTTCTTATGAGGAAGCTTTAAAAGAAGGTAAGATAGATGAAGAAGGTTATAAAGTAGATTCGAGCGGTAATAGGGTATCTAATACACCAATTCATTATAAGGTAGATTTGGATAGATTACTTAAAGACAGTCAAGCATATAATAAAAATGTAGAAAAGAACCAAAACACTTTATTAACTGAAGATACTTATGTTAAATCAGCCTTAGACCTGACGAACTACGGAATATATGATGGTATCTACGGATATATATCAGCTCCGAGTATTGATATGAGTTTACCTATTTATTTAGGGGCAAGTGATTATAATATGAGTAGTGGAGCTGGGCATATGACTGGTACATCCTTACCGATAGGTGGTAAGAATACTAATTGTATTTTAACAGCCCATACAGGGTATATTGGTAGAACCTTTTTTGATAATCTGAGTAGTTTAAGTAAAGGAGATAGTGTGTATGTTAAAAACTATTTTGGTACTATACACTATAAGGTAGTAACTACTGAGGTACATAGTCCAAAAGATTCTTATAGGTGCTATATAGAAGAGGGTAAAGATTTAATTACCCTTATAACTTGTATCTCTGATGGTCATTGGGGTTTCAACAGATATTATGTAATATGCGAGAGGGTAGAAAAATAATTTAAGAAATTTTAAAATATTTTTAGGAAATGCTTGCAAAATATAAAGAAATATGGTAAGATATAGTCAACAAAATAAAAAGTTACTTCAAGTTTTTATTTTGTTTTCAAAATCAATTAAAACTTAAGAAAAATTAAAATATTTTTAGGAAGTGATTGCAAAACATAAAGAAATATGGTAAAATATAGTTAACAAAATAAAAAGTTATTTCAGTTTTTTAGTTTATTTTCTAAATTAACTAAAACTTAAAAAAGATAAACTTTTTTTAAGAAGGACTTGAAAAAATTTCTTATATTTGTTAAAATGAAGGTACAATAAAAGGTAATAATATGAAAACCTTTTAAATTTATTTAATGCTTAGGAGGCATAATTATGAAAAAGACAGTATTATCAATCATCTTTGCATCTCTTATTACAGCAACATCAGTTATGATGTTCACAGGTTGTGGTAATAAAGAAACCTCAACCCCAGATGAAGCAACAACTACAGTAGCTACTTCAGCTGAAATGACAACATCACCTACAACATCAACTGTTCCAACAACTGTACCTAAGACTACAGTACCAAAGGCAGTTAAAGATTTGGTAGACAAGGGTGAAATCAAGGTCGACAAAGACGGCAACATCACTGATAAGAATGGTAAGAAAGTCGAAGTAAAAGACGGCAAAGTAGAAGTAAAAACCGACGACGGTAAGACAGTTACAGTTAAGGTCAACGATGTAAAAACTACGGTATCTAACAACAATAACAGCAACAAGGGTAAAACCGAAAAGAAAGAAGATACCAAGTCAAACACATCTAAGAAAGACAACACTTCAAAGACAAATACATCTAATAATGACAAGAAGCCAGCGAAGCCAAGCAACTCTTCAAGTAATAACCAGAAGCCAGCTAAGCCGAGTGAGTCCTCAAAGACTGAAACACCTACAGAAAAGCCAAAGCAGAAGGTATGGGTAGTTGACTACAAGACAGTTCACCACGAAGGTTATTGGAAAGTAACAGGCTCTCACGAGGAACCAGTATATGGTTGGGTAGGATACAATGTATGCAATGATTGCGGTAAGAAGTTAACAGATGCTAACCAGATGGGTGATCACTTAGTTTGGGAGTTAAGAGAAAATGGTGGCACAGGTTCATATCATTATGAGAAAGAATATGTACAGACAGGCACAAAAACAGTAGAGGACAAGGAATGGGTAAAACCTTGGGATGAAAAGGTTGAATCAGGTGGTCACTACGAGTACAGATAACATTTGGTATTAACTACTTTAATCATGGTTTAATATTTTAAGGGAAGAGGACTCAATATTG
>OBXI01000045.1_pt1 | contig 152779 bp, 108 predicted proteins | sample 1538161 | NCBI WGS metagenome assembly OBXI01 (sample SAMEA2580142, study PRJEB22360) | human gut metagenome | biome: human gut; feature: human-associated habitat; material: faeces | place: Denmark | collected 2008/2010 | reverse complement strand
GGTGCTGTTTTGACAGACGAAATCAAAGGTGTGGTATTGTTGGATGTTACTCCGTTGTCAATGGGTATCGAAACACTGGGTGGTGTAATGACTAAGTTGATCGATGCTAACACTACCATCCCGGCTCGTAAGAGTGAAACATTCTCTACTGCTGCCGATAACCAGACGGAAGTTACTATCCACGTATTACAGGGAGAACGTCCGATGGCTGCACAGAACAAATCAATCGGTCAGTTCAACTTGACAGGTATTGCTCCGGCTCGTCGTGGTGTTCCTCAAATTGAGGTTACATTTGATATCGATGCCAACGGTATCTTGAAAGTATCTGCAAAAGATAAGGCTACCGGTAAAGAACAGGCTATCCGTATTGAAGCATCCAGCGGTTTGAGCAAGGAAGAAATCGAAAAGATGAAGGCTGAAGCTGAAGCTAATGCTGAAGCAGATAAGAAAGAACGTGAAAAGATCGACAAGCTGAACCAGGCTGACAGCGTAATCTTCTCTACTGAAAATCAGTTGAAAGAATTAGGTGATAAGTTGCCTGCTGATAAGAAAGCTCCGATTGAAGCTGCTTTGCAGAAATTGAAAGATGCTCACAAGGCACAGGATTTGGCTGCTATTGATACTGCTATGGCAGAAATCAATACTGCTTTCCAGGCTGCAAGTGCTGAAATGTATGCACAGAGCGGTGCGCAAGGTGGAGCACAGGCTGGTCCTGATATGAATGGTGGTGCTGGCCAGCAAGATAACAGCAAGCACGGAGATAACGTTCAGGATGCTGACTTCGAGGAAGTCAAGTAGTCTGAGATAATAAACGATAAAAATCGATAACTAAATAGGGTGTAGCTCAATGAGTTACACCCTATTTCTTTTTATACAATTTTTCTTCAATTATGCTTGTATATTAAAATATTGTTGTATATTTGTACCATAATTGTACCGACACTTAAAAGTAGAAAATGTGACAACTAATATAAAATCCGCTTTAAGATAGGTTATAATATACCAAATAAAAGATATGCCAGCAGCTAAATTTGAAATAATCCGTAATTGCAAAGTCTGTGGTACTCCATTCCAAGCTAAGACCATTGACTCTTGGTATTGTTGTACCAAATGTTCTAAAGTCGCATGGAAAAGACGCAAGGATGAGGAAATCAGAATGCAGAAATTGGATACAATCGTCAAAAAGATACCAAAATCCAAAGAACTGATTTCGGTACCAGAAGCGTATGCCTTATTTGGTATCAGTAAAGAAACTATTTATCGCTTGGTACGTAAAGGCGCTATCACAAGTACTAATTTAGGTGAAAGACAAATCAGACTTAGTAAAGAAGAGCTAATGAAACTATATCCCCTTCGTAGGAAAGCTCTTGAAAAGCCCAAAGCAGTTCCAAAATTATATAGTATGGAGGAAAAAGACTGTTATACAATTGGAGAAGTAAGCAAGAAATACAAGCTGGATGATAGTACGGTCTACCTACATATTCGTAAATACTCCATCCCCACTCGTCAAATAGGCAATTATGTCTATGTGCCCAAGAAAGAAATTGATAATCTATATAAAGGAATGAAGATATGAAAAAGGCATTTGCTAATACAAGAGTTGCGGTAAAGCTTCGCAAATCCGAACATCATGAAGAGTGGTATCTATACCTTGAAGCATATCCAGTATTCGAACCTGGTAACGACAAGCCACAAAGAGTACGTGAATATTTGAATCGAATTATCAAGACGCCACTTTGGGATAAAACTCGCAATGCCCGTACCACTTCTGACGGGAAGAAGAGTTATAAACCCAAAAGGGATTTGAACGGAGTTATCTTGTGCAAATCTCAATTGGACCAAGAAATGTGTCTATATGCTGATGCCGTAAGACGAATCCGCCAAAAAGAATATGATAATGCTGCATTGTATTCCGAAACCGATGCAGAACAAGCCGAACAATTAGAACGCTCACATGCAAATTTCATTGAATATTTCGATCATGTGCAGAAGACTCGTCATCGAAACAGTTCAGAATCAATCATCGTCAATTGGAGACGTGTATATGAACTGCTAAAAATCTTTGCCAAGGGTGATACTCTTCTCTTTTCGCAAATAGACATGAGACTGATAGAATCATTCCGTACATTTATGATAAATGCTCCACAGGGAGGAAACAAGAGTGGTACTGTCTCACAGAATACGGCATCAACTTACTTTTCTATTTTTAAGGCTGCACTCAAACAGGCTTTTATAGATGGCTATCTTACTGTGGATATTGCTGCCAAAGTTAAGGGCATTCAAGAACAGGAAAGCCGAAGAGAGTTCTTGACAATAGAAGAACTGAACAAATTGGCTCAGACTCCTTGCGACCCTCTACTTAAACGAGCCGCCTTATTCTCTGCTTTAACTGGTATCCGTCATTGTGATATTCAAAAATTAAAATGGTCAGAGTTAGAAGAATTCAATGGCAATTACCGAGTGAATTTCACCCAGCAAAAAACCAAAGGTGTAGAATACACTCCCATATCTGAACAGGCATACCAGCTTTGTGGAGAACAAAAAGAAGGTGAAGTATTAGTTTTTGCTGGTCTCCCTGATCCTTCATGGATTAATCGCCCTGTTAAGAAATGGGTGGAAGCTGCCGGAATAACCAAACACATAACCTTCCACTGCTTTAGACATTCCTATGCAACCCTACAACTCGCTGGAGGAACAGACATCTATACGGTCAGCAAAATGCTTGGTCACACCAATGTTCGTACTACTCAAATATACGCAAAGGTTATTGATGCCAAGAAAGAGAAAGCTACAGAGACCATCAAACTAGACTTGTCCGATACAGAATAATTTTCTTATCCCTACCCTTATATAAACCATCTGCATATTACATGTGGATGGTTTTCTTTTTATGCTTTCTTATCACACATACTTAAGATTAACTTATGATTGTCTTATGATTCGTTCCATAAGCATAAATAAATGATAAGTAATTTATCCATCACATTCCTTGATTATCAGTATTATAGCATTATGAAAGTAATGATTCGATTATGATTCTTTCTATGACCCCTATCAGCATAAAATCAGCAATCGATTTTTATGTTCCTTTGCAGCAAAACCATTCAAATTATCAATAAAATTATGAGCGAAAAGAACATTACTTTTGAAGACATGCCTAAGGCGATGTCATGGATGATGGACAAGTTAAATGAACTAGATTCCAAGATTGATGGATTGAACAACTCTCCACAGACTCCTCCATCAGAGATATGGATGAACCTTAAAGAACTACGCGAGTATCTACCCAATCATCCAGCAGAACAGACTGTTTATGGATGGACAAGTTGCCATCAAATACCTTTTCACAAAAAAGGTAAGCGCATCATGTTCTTGAAATCAGAAATCGACGACTGGCTCCATGATGGTAAAATGAAATCACAAAAAGAACTTGAACAGGAAGCAGAGAACTTTATTAAGTCAAAACGTAAAAGACATTTCTAATGGATTCACTTGATTTATGCAATGGTATCAGAATGGAATCTGAAGGAGTTGTAGAAAATAACATTCCTTTAGACTGTTTACCTGCTAAAATCCAGGATATGGTTTTAATGTTGGCCAGACAAGAGAACTATTCCATTGAATACACAATGGCATCACTTCTTATTGCAGCTTCATCAGCTATTGGCAACTCTACAAAAATACATATCCGTGGAGGTTGGAAAAGCAGTCCTATTCTATATATGATACTAGTTGGTCGCCCTGGCATGGGAAAAACACCACCATTAGATTTTGCCTATCTCCCCATCCGAAAGCATGATTCCAAAATAATCAAGCAATTTAAGTTGGATTTGGAGAATTACAATTCTACCATTGAATGCATGAAAGGAAAGAAGGAGAACAATAGTTCGTTGCCACCTAAACCTGTTTTAAAAAGAACTATAATATCTGATTTTACTCCAGAGGCACTTTTAAGGGCACTCGATGACAACAAGCGAGGTGTAGTCATCTATGTTGATGAGATAATGGGTATGTTCAATTCAGTTAACCAATACAGCAAGGGCCAACTAATCGAACAACTTCTAACTATTTTTAGCGGAAAACCACTTGATATTTCAAGATGCGGTATGCCATTTCCTATACGCATTGATGATCCTTTTGTTACACTTGTCGGTACCATGCAAACAACCCGTGTTCACGAATTGGTCAGTAAAGGTTATAAAGACAATGGACTGATGGATAGAATCATTTTTGATTATCCGTCCTCACAAAATATTTCCGATTGGCAAATAGACGAAGACGATTCATCTGTAAGGTTTGACAAATATTCATCACTATGGGAATCGATAATAAATCGGCTATTAGAGTTGCCATTCCAAGAAAATGGGCCCAATAGCATTTTAAGATTTTCAGCTGATGCCAAAGTACATTTTACTTATTGGAGGAATTCTATGACCAGACCTGTGAATGTGATTGAGAATGATAATTTGGTTGATAGCAGAATATTCAAATCTCCATTGATTACAGCTCGAATAGCTTTGGTTATCCAGTTGCTAAAATGGGCATGTGGGGAATCTCATAAAGATAATGTGGATATTGACTCTGTAAAATCAGCGATTCGTCTTACTGAATATTTTGAGAGTTGTTATAAACGTATTGAGGTATTCATGAACAGTGAAAGCCTTACCCCACAAAAAAAAGACTTACTTGATTATCTTTCTGAAAAGTTTGCCACGAGTGATGCTATCAAAGCAGGTAAAGAGGTCGGTCTGTCAGAGAGATCAGTCATGTATACACTTTCAGAGCTTAACAAAGCTAATATTATTAGAAAAATCAAACATGGAGAATATGAGAAACTGCAATAAATCACCCTATTTGCAGATTGCAGTTTCTGCAGTTTGCAGTTTCTGAACCCTATTTTCCTGCAAAACTGCAAAAAGTGCAAACTGCACGAACTGCAAAAGTACATTTTACAAGATGGCAGAATATCGATTTACACTTCAGAAATATAAACGTGGGAACAAGCTCACTTGTCCGAACTGCGGAAAAAAGCAGTCCTTCGTAAAATACATTGATTTGGAAAATGAAATCAATTTCCCAGACTATGTTGGACGGTGCGACCATGAGGTTTCATGTCAATATCATTATAAACCATCGGACTATTTCAATGAGAATCCAGATGTTTTGCCTCAAAAGGATTTTGAATTAAAGAGAACTATAACACCAAAGCAATTGGCTCCCAAACCGATTTCGTACATTGATAAAGGTATTGTTGGACGTACACTTTCTAATTACAACATCAATCCCATGTTCAAATACCTTACGGGATTATTCGGAAATGAAGAGACCATACGGATATTCGACATATATAAGGTTGGCACAGCCAAGAAATGGGGAGGTTCCACTGTCTATTGGCAGATTGACTACAATAGTAATGTGAGAACAGGAAAGATTATGTTATATGATTCCGAAACCGGTCATAGAATCAAGGAACCAAGAAGTTATGTCACTTGGGTACACACTGATTTGCATTATGAGGAGTATAACCTTAAGCAATGTTTCTTTGGCGAACATCTTTTAAGTGCATATCCCAACAAATCTGTCGCCATTGTAGAAAGTGAGAAATCTGCTTTGATAGCCACCCACTTTATGCCGGATTTTGTATGGTTGGCAACAGGTGGTATGCATGGGTGTTTTAAAGAAGAATCTGTCAGTGTTCTGAAAAACCGAACTGTCATATTGTGTCCAGATTTAGGTGCAACCGAAACATGGAAAGGTAAAATCAAGCTACTTTCTTCCATCTGTTCAAGAGTGGTCATCAGTGAGAAACTAGAGCAATGTGCGACTGATGAACAGAGAAAGAGCGGCTTGGATATTGCAGATTTTCTGCTTATGAATAACACGCCCATGATAATTCTCCAAAAGATGATAAAACGTAATCCCAACCTACAAAAACTTATCGACTGTCTTGACTTGGAGCTAGTCGATTCAACATAGAGTTATAACCTGAAGTTGCAGTCCACATTTATAAGGATACAACTTTTATCCACATGAGTAATAACATAAAAATTCCAATAAGATGAAACATCAAGTACATTATCAAATGACCTTATCCGCTCCCCAGCTGAATTATCTGTCGGAGAGGAAATATCACAAGAATCGTATGGCATTCTTTTTTGACCTTGTAAACAGTGCTGTACTTAAACCTACCAAAAGTCAAGTTTGTGGCTGTGATGAAACTATAAATATCGGACAAGTAGAAAAATCCGAAGTCCAATTGGCTAAAGACTGGGACTGTGACCGCAAGACTGTTTCAAAAGTTATAACAAAGATGAATGAGTTGGGGATAATCACAACTAAAAAGAGTAACCGTACATCTGTCCATACTATTCATCCTGTCGCAGCATGGATAGTGGACAATATAAAAATCAAGAATCCATATTTCCGCACTGGATATGTATATAATCAGATTCGTGAAGGAAATTTTGATAGCACAAGTTTAATGTCTCAATTAACTGCTGACAACAATGGAGCATCTATGAATAGCACTTGTGATAAAGATTCCCCTAATGGCAAAGATTCAAAAACATTCCAGACATTGCCCACAATCCACAGTATTGAGATTTTCAAAAAAAGGGAAGAAAGAAATTCAAACCATTCAAAAGCAAACGAACCAGAAAATATTGAACATGGCAATACTGATTGCTTGCAATAATCCATTTCTAATGGGTATCCTATGCAAGAAGTACCACCGTCCGACAAATTGGCTTCACCACTTGACTACCGGAGGCTTCTTGCATCGCTCGCAAGCTCGCAATAACTAATCAATTTTCCACACAGAAATCTTTTATAATTCATTCGATATGACAAAGAGAAAAGAGAATACCACCAAAGGACGTACCAAGCATATCGACATCCGTTTGACGGAAGACGAATATGCAATGGTAGTTAATAAGGCTAATGAATGCGGCCTTACACTTAGCGATTATGGACGAAGATTATTGCAAAACCATCGTCCTAACAAGAGACTTTCAATCGATGAAGTTCATGCTCTTAATTCACTTTCCGATGCAAGAGCAGACCTTATACGTGTCCAAAATGTACTGAAAAGCAAACCCGATGAAATCAAAAGACAATACTTTCGTGATGCGACATTTATGCGTACTTGGATTGCATCAGTCGATAGACTTATCATTCGTTGGGGACAAATCAGAGATAGTATAAATCAAAATTAAGTCGACCAATTATGATAGCACAAGGAGAAGCCATTGCTCATGGAGCAGCTGCTATAGACTATTCCATGGGGAAAGACAAAGCACAAATCGTTAAGATTAATGATTTGCCTGACAATATAGAACCACTGGCCATGTGGTCAAGAATGATGCAGTTACAGCACTATTTTATGAAAGACAAGGGCAACCGAAAACCGATAGAGCGCAAAGCATTACGTTTTGAAATTTCCCCAACCATAGAAGAGTCCAAAGGATGGACTATGCAAGACTGGCTACGACTGGCCGAAGAGTTCATTGCCGTTCTTGATAGTATTGACTATAGACCGAAGAATAAAGATGTCAAATTGAAAAACACCAATATCAAGAACAGTCAATATGTGGTATCGCTCCATTTCGATAGTAAAAGTGGTATACCACATTTACATATAGTTGCGAACCGTATAGATAATATGGGCAACACTAATGACGCACACTACATTGGAGAACGTGCTGCCCATGCAGCCAACATTCTAAATGAGAAATATGGGTGGGTACAATCGATGCAACGCAGAGAGGAAAACATCAGACAAATCAGCGATGACTGTCTTGCTGCACTAAAAGAAATGCCGCACTTTGATTGGAATACTTATTGTCGTATGCTCCGTAATAAGGGTTATGACATCCAACTTAAGGAGGATTCCATCGGCAAGGTTTGTGGTTACACCATTCGCAAAGGAAACTCCATTTATAAATCTTCTCTTTTAGGCAATAGCCGTAATCTTATGCCATCAAAAATAGAAGAGACTTGGAGAAAACTCCATCAAAGTTCCAGAGCAGAACAAGATTCTATGATGACATCCAGAACTGAATCAACGAATGTGAGTTCAACAGAAAAAACAAATTCATCAATGGTATACCATTATTCCATCTTGGCTGATAAGCAAATGTACGAAGTAAACATCCCCAACCATATACAAGATGTTTTTGCCAATGAATTTGCCACATCCGATGATTTGAACGCCTCTAATTTGGCAAAAGTTGCCGCTCTCCTCTTTGCCGAGTATATTGATGCTGCAACGTCCATTGCTTCATCCGGAGGCGGTGGTGGTTCACCTGGCACTGGATGGGGAAAAGACAAAGATGAAGACGAACGGAACTGGGCTTTGCGATGTGCAAGAATGGCTAAATGGCTATGCAAGCCAATGAGTAGAGATAGAAAACGATAATGCTAAACCATTAAAACTGAAATTATGCGAAAAAGTAAATATGATGAAGCTTTCCCTTCACAACCGATTAGCGAAAAGGAGAAGCAATCCTCTGAAATAGATAAAAGGATTGAATTATCCTCGGAAGTAATAGACCTCAATCAACAAATTGAAACCATTAAGAAACTTAGCAAAGAACTTAAGGTGTTAGAAACTTTGGCTATAAATGCCATTGATGCCAACGAAAAATCTTTGAAGGCACTAAATGCTGCGATGAAAAGTTCTGATAATATTGTCAATGGTATATGCAGTGCTATTACTCGTGCAGAGAACACCACCATTACTGTAGTGCTTTCTCCAAAAGATAAATCCGAACTTGCCAACCATCGCAAAACTTTTATCGATGAAGAAAGGAAGTTATTGGAGAACCACATACAAGAAATGAAGCGGCTATTGGAATCCCATCAGCAAGCGACACATAAATACTTAAAATCAGAGTCTGGATTCTTCCTTACAGGATGGATAAGCAAGTATTCACTCATCGCTTTTTGGGTGCTGTATGCGTATTTTTGTGTAACGCTCTGCTATTGGGTATTCTGTAGAATCTAAAATTAAGACCATTTGTCCGAAGGTTACTAAATTCATTGGATAGTATCGGACAAATGGTCATTTATTTTATTTTTTAGGATCTTCTTCAAAAGGAAGAGCATCCATAAACCTATCGAAATCACTTTGGAATAGGCGGTCTTGTATGATACGATACTTCTCAAATTCCGTTTCTGCATGTTCTTTTGCCTGTTCGGCAGTCACTTGTCCTGTCGTTTGTAGAACTTCATTTCCACTAGCAGCCAAAATGGTGTCTATCTGTTTGGCCCAATCCTCCATTGTCATTGGAATATGACGTTTAGCCATTCTTTCAGCCAATTCGAGCACACCATTCACCAACTGTCCCATATCTGCCAGTTCAACCTCTTTCAGATAGTTTTTGGCAACCACCACGTCAGTCTTTACTATTTTACCATCTGGAGCATTCTCCCACGAAGTCAACCCCATGTGCTCCTGCTCTGCATCAGCTCGTTCTACTATCAGTTCCGCGGCTGTACGTCCGTGAACAGCATAATGCATCTTGTTCTGCATCATCTTGAAAAATGATCGTGTGGTCGGTGCATCCCGATTGTAGTCAACGGCAGTGGCATAGATATCTGTCAGTTTTTGGTAGAATCGACGTTCCGATAGTCGAATCTCCCGTATTTCTGCTAACAGATGCTCAAAATAATCTTCGCCAAGGAACGAACCGTTCTCCATTCTCTTCTTATCCAAAACATATCCACGTATAGCGAACTCTCGCAATACGCTCGTTGCCCATTGACGAAACTGAGTAGCACGAATGCTGTTCACACGATAACCTACACTAATGACAGCATCAAGGTTGTAAAACTGGGTCATATAGTTTTTACCATCAGATGCAGTTGCCGAGATTTTCTCGGTAACTGATTCCTTTTCAAGTTCCCCAGAAGCAAAGATATTCTTTAGATGAAGTCCGATGTTATCTGTAGAGCAATCAAACAGCATACCCATAGCTTTCTGGGTACACCAAACTGTCTTATCTTTATAATAGACTTCAACACCTTGTTCCTTTCCTTCAATTTGAAAAATTAGGAACTCTGCTGTGCTATTTCTTATTTCTTTACGATTTGCCATGAAATTTTCATATTATATACTTAGAAAAGCTGGTACACCCACATCAAAAAGTTGTGCCATAGTTTTTTGCGTACACCAAAGAGTTTCATCTTTGATGACTACTTGCACCTTTCCATTTTCATTTGGAAGATTATATAGTATAATTGAATTTCTTCCCACAAGTATTATTTTTTACTTTTGTATAGTGGAAATGATTTTTACAAATTCTTTCGTAATATGTATTTTCCGTTGATATATTCCATCTCAGGTAGCGTTTTGACAATCTCTTCCACTTCATTTTCTCTAATAACTGACCTCCAAGCTGTTCTACTGATGGCCCTAGCTATATCTCTGATATTTGCTGGCGCTCTAAAATGTCCCATTGCATGGAGAACAGCTTGCCTTCTAACAGCATATAGTGGAGTATTCTTTATATCAGATGTTATTGAACTCAGCTTTGCGCGATTGTCTGTCACGAAGTTCTTATTTAAAGAGTCTGTGATTGAATTTCCATTATAATTGTACCAAATGCCTTTGTATTTTAGTTTGCAATCTTTAAAATCAGGACTATCAACAATGTCTTCAACCCCGTCACTATAATCAACGTCACTTATAATTATTTGGTATAAATCAGATTGAGGATATGCAACAATTTTTTTTGTCCCTTTTATCCATACGGAACCATTAAATAACATACTCTTCAATGTAAAACACTCACGCTTGAGGTTCATCCGATATAGTTTATTACGCAAAAACTTCATCTTTCCATCTGTTACAAACACCAACTGACCGTTTTTGTCTAAAATGGAAGCTCTGTTAGATGAGTTATCGATAAGAAAATCATTTTCGTCTTTTAGTTTTCTTGCTTCAATGATTGTCGGGGTTGGGACAGTATTATCCTGCCCATATGTATAATCTATAAGACCAAGCTTTGCAAGGCGGGATTTAATAGCGACCTCTGTACGTCCAATGAGAGATGCAATTGTAAGGAAATCTTTACCTTGTTCGTAATATAATCTTATTAAGTTCTCTTCATCTTCTGTCCATGATTTCCCTCTTCTACTTTCTGATGAACAATTTTGTTCTGGTGTAATCTTCGTTACAGCCTTGATGGCCTTTTCTGGTTCTTCTAAATAGGTTTGCTTAATATTCAAATCATCAAAAGAAAAATCTAAAATTTCAGCAGGGGCGTCATCACCATCTATATCGACAAAATGTATAGACTGACTTTCTTTATGCTCCTTAGAATTATTGCCACGTAATATTTCTATTGCTTCTCCGATCTTATCAATAAGCTCAACTGAGTCATTATCGCTTAACAACGACACTTTCAAGTCTGCAAGGAAATTTTCATAAATAAATGCAAACGATGGCGTCATCTCGCCCTGTTTAACAGGATTATTGACTATCTTGTCAAGCAAATTATATACCGTAGGACATACTTCTTTGAACATCTCCCTCTCGTTACAGTGCTTTTTCAAGAAAGTGAAATATACTATATTTAGTGTTAATTGAACATCTTCATTTAAACATTGGAATTGGCCTACGAGTTCATCATCCACTATAGTTGATTCAATTCTATTCTCTTCTATATTATCTGTCAGAATCTTTTCATAATCAGAGAGAGCGGTAACTGAATAGTCAATCGCGTTATCCTTACTTTCAGCTAACCTCTCGACCTGTTTATTGGAAAGAGTCGTATAAGTTTCTAACAAGACTCTTTTTAGAGTAGAACGTCCAGATGGTAAAGTCATTAAAAAATACAAATCTTCATCTAATTCCACATATTTCACAGAATCTACAATCTTTGCTTCTGAAGGTTTGATATTAGTGTCACGCATTAAGGACAGAATATCCTCCTTTCCCCTATAAGGAACAATATGCCAAAAGTTATCACTCTGTAAATACCAAAATGGCAGATAAGCATCTGGATGGAAGAGTGATTCGTTTGGTAAAACCATGTTCCACATTTCTAAAAATGTAGACTTCAAAGTCTCATCATATCTTATTTCATTATCCATCAAGATGTTTTTTTCATACAGCTCGATAACTGCCAACAAAAGAATAGCCTTGTGGGGAGATTTTCTTCCCCACTTATTATTCGTTTTTAAATTCTTAACGGCTTCTATGTAGTCCATATAATAATGGTGTTACAAATCTTCAGGTTCTTCGTCCTCTTTTAAAATCTCTGATGGTTTGTTTGTAAGTTGCAAAAAGATATCGAGGAACGACCTGTGTGAATAAAAATAGCTAGGGTCAGTTTTTAGTTTATCTTCCATTACGGAGAATCCGTAATTGGCATATTCTTCCATAGTTTCAATTAGGCTCGTCACGACAGAATTTACCTTTATATCTCCCTTGTCAAGAGCAATCCAGTCAATTTCGGTCTTTGCAACTAATGCGATGAAGATATAAGAACGAAGACCAGCATAGGCATGCCTAAATTTCTTAGAATCCAGATTTCCCCATTTATCAATGGGTTGGCCTAAGACTTTCAAGTCTTCACTAAATTCTGAAAGTTGTAGCTTTTTATTTGAATAAAGACCAATAAAGAACGCCATAATATAAGGCTCATAACCAGCGCCGAGAACCTTACCCTTTGCACTAGTATTCTCTGAAGCACCTACGCCGTAGTCGGAGATTACTCGCAAAACGCTCTGTTCGTACTTCTTTTCAAACCTGGGATTCCTTCTTCCCCAAATATCTATCAGTTTCTCGTCCTTGCTAACAAGTTCTTCTATGTTTCTCAGTTCCGACATATTTACTTAATTTTTGAGATTACAGTTTGGATAGTACCGAGTTTCTTATCATCAAACGGTTTTTTCTTCTCGATACGAAAGACGCTTCCGTTCACTTCAGAAACCTTGGATTGATCAAGGACAACCTCGCCATTCTTATCCTTCAGGAAACTCTTTGTGACAATAATAACCTGTTTCTTTAGTTTGCTTATCACATTGAAAAATTCGCTCTCCTTGGCATCGGTAAAGGAAGAAGTCGGCGCATCAAACAACAACGGAAACTCCGTCTTATCCTTTTCGCTCGAAAGCTTACCTATAGCAAAAAGTACTGACATAAGATAGGTTGTGCGAAGTGCCGTGTTTGGTGTAAAAATCCTGGTGTTATCATTATTCATTAGTACAGCCTCGCCCTGTCCGTTAGCTTTTTCAATAATTCTTATCGTTCCTTTGAAGTCATTGGAGTTAAGCTTTTCCAAAAATTCATTTGATTCATCTTCTATGGCATGAAGCAAACGTTTCTTGTTAGTTTCTTTGGCAGATTTAAAGGCTTCAGAAATTTGACGAATAATTTGCGCTGTTTTAGCATATATTGCAGCTGAAGTACCTTCTGCTAATTTACTGAGAGCATCTTGAGCCTCGTCAAGAGCTGCACGATGCTGTGTCCTCTGCCGCTTTAGGAAATCAATTCTATTTTCAGCCTTGTTTTTTTGCTCAACCCAGTTGGATATATTTTCATAATTAGCAAGCAGTTGCTCTTCTGTAAGACCATCTGTTTGTGAGAGTATGCGCTTCTTCTGCTCAAACTCCATATTCAGATTTGCATCAATCTTCTTGACCTCATCATGCATACGGTTGTTAAAAGCAATAGCTTCTTGAATTTTATGGCGGAGTTTGGTAATCTCCGAAAGATTATCATTAAGCGTAGTGTCACGTTTCTGAAGCTCGACGATGTAATCGTTCAGATAGAAGGGAGCAATCTCCTCATCTTCAGGAACCTTCAAAGATTCCATATATTCTTCAAGGCGATGCAACATAAACTCCCACGCTTCAGAGTGCTTCTTGGCAGGACGGCCACAAATTTTACAGACCTCTTCATCCAACATTTCCTGCATAACTTTCTGACCCGGAATATGGACTGGTAGCGGAACAAAGTCAGTCTGCATTTTCTTAATGGCTTTTTCTTGTCCTGCTGTAAAAAGATAGTTCTGTTCTAATTTTCTACGCTTTTTATCCACCTCGCTGACTTTACAGGAGTATTCTTCTGCAATATCGGTGAAGCCCATCAGAATCCACATATCATCAAGGAGATTGATGGTATAGTTCTCATCAATTCGATTTTGCATCTGAGAACGTTTCTGTGAAAGTGTCTCTATCCTTCGGTTAACAGCAATAAGTAATTTTGACGATTCTTTGCTTTGTTCAATGCTTTTCAGAAGACTGTTAAAGTTCACAGCTTCATTTTCCTTATTCTTTATCTCTCGCTCAATATCGTTTAGAGTACCTGTTTCGAACTCGATAGTTCTATTTAGCTGTTTTATTCTGTCCGTATTCTTCTTATCAAGTTTCTGTGCATTGTCACGAGCTTGATCAGCTTTCTTAGTTGCATACTCCATAAATTCAAAATAGGCTTCAAAATCTTTTACATCACTAAAGGTTTCGACAAGCATCTTCAGCGCATTTGAATTTTGGAATACGTCAAGGTCGCTTTCACCTTTGAACATCATATATTTACGAATCTCAGAAGGCAAATCGTAGTCAAATCGTATTCCGTCTTTAACTATACGTTCTACACCGACATTTTCAATGAGAGAGAAAGAATAATTAGAGGTACTAATTTCCCCATCAAACGACTTGGTAAAATGGAACATCTTCTCAAGAATTTTAGCCTTCCCCTTATGTTCGTATGTCATAGCGACTCTAACATCATCAGACTCATTTGAGAAAAGTTCTTCGATACGTTTTTTAGAGATAAACTTAGTATCCATCTTATTTGTGCCGTCAGTACGGAACAGCCATTCAAGAGCCTCGTAGAATGTGGTTTTGCCATCACCATTGGAACCAATTATAAGATTGAGTCCGTTGGTCAATTCGAAAATATTCTGCTTATAATAGCTTCGAAAATTTTCAATTTCAATCTTTTGTATAATCATAGGATATAGTTCTCGTTGATGTAGTTAAACACTGTCATATATACTTTTTTCTGATTGCTCTCGTCTGTTGAACCATCTAGGTGTTTGATGATTCTGGCGACAGCAGCCACAATGACATTCTCAGAGTTAAGGGCCTGATACAAGTCCTCATACTCTGACTTGTCATAATCGTAAAGTTCCTGTAATTTAGGGTCATCAAGAACCATGTGCAACATTCTTTCCTTATTATTCATAAATGTTCATTGTTATATAGATTTAAACCATAATGATTCATCACTTCTCTTAATTCCATCTCTGAGTATGATGGATTCTCAGAAAGAAGTGCAAAGTTGTTTACTCTTATCAGTTCACCACGTAGAAGCGACTGCTCCATTCTGAAGCTATCACTATTCGGGTTAAGTTCAGGCACGACTACAAGGTCATGCAATTCTGCTATCTTCTTATCAGGATGTGTTCTTAATACACGGCCACGTCGCTGGATAAATTGACGGGGATTGCCTGTGCTGGAACAGAATATAGCTAATTCACTGCGTGGTACATCAACACCCTCATCAAGACATTTCATAGATGTAAGTACTTGTAGTTTTCCTTCTGCAAAATCAGCCAAGATTTCTTCTCTATCTTTCTGACCAGAGACGAATTTCCTTACAGTTACATGATCATCGACTTCAGTAACCACTTGAGTGTATTGGTTTATAAGATGTTCAGTATCACTGTCATCACTGATATCTTCCGACCTATCAAAGTCGTCGTTGCCTTCTATATAGTCTGGTTTATTGCCTTCAGGTACATAGATTAAGGTATATTTGAGATTACCTCTCATTTGATAGTGATTTTCAATAATATCTTTGAAAACATCAAGTTTTCTTTCAGCCTTGTGAACAATCCGCTTACGAGTCAAGAGTAGCATTTTTAGTTTTTCGTCAATATCATCAAAGCATCCTTTGTCGAAATTGAAGTACTTGGCTATCTTATCTGATAGTTCGGCATATGCATCCATCTCTGCTCGAGTTAACTGAACCAAGTGAGGATAGTACATGTACTTACAAAGAACACCTTTGTTTATGGCGTCCTCCATACTGTACTCATAGGTATATCCTTGTTCGGAACCAAAAAACTTCCTTATTTTCTCATTGCCGTTATCATCGAACTGACGTTCGGGAGTGGCTGATAGACCAATACGCCTAAGATATGGAATATCTTTCAAACGCTTAATTATGGAACCTGAACCCATATTGTGACACTCATCGGCTATCATTAACAAACGCTTCTTGTCAAAACTATTAAGGATATTGAAAACCTTTTCTCTTGCATATGAAGCATAAGTGGAGATTATAATATACGAAACCTCAGGTTCTTTGTCCGTTTTGTATTTTTCATTAAAACGAATACGTTCTATTTCATCTCGCCAAGTAAGATTTTTAGAATAGACTTTAGTTATATTGGAAAAACGAAATTTTCTACATTCTTGCTCCCATTGATTGACAAGAGTAATAGTAGGGACAAGAATAATGGCCTTATAGTAACCTTTACGCTGATAAATTTCGAAAAGACAATTCAAAGAGGTAATGGTCTTACCTGTACCAGTTGCCATAGCAAACAAACCTTTTTGCTTGTTATTCTTCCAATTCTCAAAAGCGGTCTTTTGGTATTCACGAGGACCTTGTGGATACGGGAAACGAGGGATTACTTCATGAACTTCACAAACTACATCTCTGCTTTGTTGTCTTTCACGAATGGCTTTCTCTTGCTTGATCTTTCGGAGCTTTACCTCAACATCAAGCAGTTCTTCAATATCCTTACCACCATAGTTGGACATGATTGCAGAAACCAGTTTATCTGGTAAGAGATATTCAACATTTTTTTTCTTACCATTCATGATGATATCAAATTCATCACGTTGGCTTTTTATGCGTTTTTGTACCATCATATCAATGGAATCGCTACGATCAATCTTAATTTCTTCGAGGTTGTTGAATAATCCGCTAATTGTGAAGTTCGCTGAACCAGTAAAGGATGTTATACTATCACCATCCCTAAACTGGCCTGATTTCGTGTGACTGATTCCTTGCTTATTCTTTGGCTTGATGATACGTATATCAATACGTTTGTTGTATATTAGGAAAGCTAAACACTCAAAAAATTGGCTCTGATATTCATCAAAAGTTTGGCGTAGAGTCTCAAAATTAGTTAAGTCAAAGCAGTCGATGATTCCACCATTGACTCCTTTGTTGATGGCTTCCTTGTCTTCTTTTGAGACAATATGATTAATGACAAGTCGCATTCTGCCACCATTTGAGATAAACGAAGCAAAGCCATCAGCAAGTACGCTGATAGTTGCAGAACTGAAATAACCTAATTGAAGGTCAAACTCCTTGCTGTTCTCCAAGCAATCGTTGAAAAATTTTTCAGGAGAATTAAATTCACCAGGCCTATAGGTTCCATCTTCAGCCCAATCTACTTCGTATAACATTTCAATTTAATTTTTTGAACTAATTTTTATTATTGAATATGATTAGATGAAACAGTTCGCACAAGGTATTTCATCATCATCGTCGAACATGTCCACAAGTAAGCCGCTGGTTGCTTTTGCTTTTAGCCCTTCTTGTTTTTTTATATAGTCCAACTTTATTTGGCGTACTCGATCTGGATGACTCAACTCAGCAAGAGTTTCGCCTTGAATCCAAGTATATCCATCTTTCTCGTATTCCATAGATTTTTTGTAGAGCTCAGGGTGCTGTTCCAGAAGCCAAATCCATTCGATACGTTGCTGAAAGAAACAAAAATAGCATCCAGAACGACTACGGCAATATTCTCCCTTTTTGCCATCAACTTCAAACTCTATAGGATTGTAGTATGCAGGAATACCGACACCACTTTCTTCCAAAATTCTAAATATATCTTCTTTAACAAGTATATCTTCGTTGTCAATTAAAGGGAATTCTTTAAGTTTACCTACAGGGTAGTCTGTAGTTTTCAAAAATTCATATACAATTCTATTGAAAGTCTTCACACTCAAATCTAGTAGAGCATTTAATTTACGACTATAATAGAATGACTTATTGATTGGAGTAGATGCAATTTCGACTGCTTCTTCTTTTATATTATCTGAAGCCCATTCCTTATATAATTCAGTGATTATATCCAAATTATCATTATGTAAAGCTTTATGTATAACATCAAGACTCCATATATTTCTTCTAAATGGGAATACAGCCTGAATGTTAGGTTTGGTCGAAACATAACCTTCTCGATCTTCATCTCCACGAATACCAACATAAGAAACTGTAGGCTCATCCCCAACAAACTTTTCAAATTCGGCAAGCTTCATTTTGTTGGTACACCAGCGAGCTTGTGGCGATGGCAAATAGCCACCACTAATCTTGAGGAAATGGTCAAATGGAGTTGGTTCTGGACTACCTTCTGCGGCTTTAAGTCTCTCGATTTTACCAAGGAAGGATTCCAAGTTGTTGACCAACTTTTCGGTTTCCTCTAATTCACATCCTGTATCAGAGTTGTAGTATTCAACCTCTAATGTAGGATATTTCTGCTTCATATAGATGGCCAAAGCAGCACTATCCTTACCTCCGGAAATTCCTAATACGTGTCTTACTTTAGTCATTGTTCAGTTTCTTTTTAATAATACTTAAAAGTGCATAGGCATCAATGTCGCTATCACCAGAAAGGAGCAAGTCTATTTTTGCCTCCAGTGCTTTTGCTTGCTTTGCCTTTGCTGTACTCAATTGAACGACCTGCTGTGTTGACACTCCATCATTTGCTATCATTTCAAAGCGGAAGAAGTTATCATCGCTTGTTAAGCCCTTGTTGCTTAATTCTGCATACTTAAGCAACTCCTTAAATGAATGTACAAGGTTATCAATCAAATATGCCTCTTCCTCATCCATTAAAGTCTCCAACTGTTTGTCTAATACAACATATGCTAGAGACTGGTACCAAGTCACTCGATCTGTAGTTTGGGCTAACACACGAGTTAAGAATGTCTTCTGTCGCTCAGTTAATAAGTATGTCTTAATAGAAGAGTAACGCTGGTCCAATTCAGATTTGTATGATGCAAATTCCTTGGACTTAAGACCTAGTTCTTCCACAAGGATGCGCTCCAGTCTGTTAATGAGATTTGAGTAACACATACGAAGGTCTCGAATAGCCTTTTGTAAGAGCTCGACATATCGTCTTAATACTTCGTCGTTGTTAGCTATTTCAGCATCCTTGAAGCCTAGTGCGCGAGGTAGATCGTCAAAGAAAGTCTTTTCAGGATCCTTTGCTGATGCCAATGCTGCGCGGAACTTAACGGTAGTTTTGTCAAGTCGTTTAGTCTGCTTTGCATACTTATTAAGTTTCTTGTAGAAAATCAAGAATGGCTTAATAGTCTCTATCAAACTGTCTGCGGTGAACTCAGCATCCTGGATTATTCCTAAAGCCTCACGGTACTTGCTGAAAAGATCTAATTTTACACCCTCAACATTAAATGCCTTCACAGAAAAACCAGCAGGTGACTTTTGCATAATGTCCAAAACCTCACGAGTAATTGTATGAATATAGATACCAGTATCGTTATATAACGAATAGTCATTCTTTTTAATGATTAAGAATGTTGGCAACCACAAATCAATAACACCCTGTTTAAGTTTGAATGGGCGTGAACGTAAAATCTTGATAAGTTCACCCAACTTTCGAGGTTTCTCCTTTGTGCTATCCAAGAAATCCTCACACGCATTCCATAGTGGCATAAAGCTCTCAATACGAGGCTCACTAAGTAGATACTCTCTTCCTAAACGTCTATGAATACCTGTATTACGCAACAATGTTAGATAGATAGTCTTCTCTGGTGGGAATTTGCCTTCTTCGAAGCCAAGATTCTCTTCAGTACCATTATCTAATAAATGGGCAAGGAAATTGACACGTGCAGTGGAAATTGCACTGCTTGGCTTATGCTTATTGACCATCTCGTTAATATACACTGGCGTGTCACAATATACTTGGTCACAAATTTCCGATAGCTTCTTGTTAAATGCCGCTTTTGATGAGAAGTTAATGACTTCACCTTTATATACCCAAACAACATCTGAGTTGTAGTTAAATAAGGTATTAAGCACACTCATATTTAACAACTCTTGCTCGTGAGCAATCAATGATTTAATCTCCTTTTGGGCTACTTTGTCATTGCTGTCGATATCATTCTGAACATATGCTAACTTATCCAATTGCCATACGTGATCGATAATTCGATCTACTTTTTTGAAATAGGCATATAAAATAGCCTCCTCAACATTCGCAGTTTGTTGCAAAATGTCTTTAAGTGAAAGATCCTCGTTGAAAATGAGGTTTATAAAACCGTCAATTTCGTCTTGTGGCTGTTGAATAATAGGCTGCTCTGATATCTTATATTCAAAATATCTAGGAGTACCTTTTCGAAAGTATGAGGCATTTGCAAACTCAATCGGAAGATTGAAGTTTGTAAGCAATTTCTCAATAACATCTTTTGATCTAGGAACAATGCCTGCTGCCTTCAATAACTCACCTTCGATATTTACATCAGTTCCCTCAAACAAAATGTACTGCGACTTATATGTTGCGTATCGAATAATCTTGTGTTGAGTCAGAAGATCGATGATCTCACTTGGAGTGTTGATACCCAATGCGGTTCTAGCATATACAGAAAGAGCATTCTTGTCTAACTGAACTCCAGCCTTACCAAAAAGGTTAATCATTCCAATAGTCTTAACCAAAGCAATCGCACTAGTTGCAATATCGCCATCGAATAATCCCTCAACTCGCTCCAAGCTCACACGAATACTAGTCCAAGCAGCTGAGTCTGCATTGATTTCAGATAAGTACGAATAGAAATTATAAATGTCGTAGTCGTACACATCCGCCAAACTATATGTGGTATTTTTACCTTCAACGAATGCCTGAAGAGAGCCTTGGCCTGTCGCTTCAAGGAACGAAAAGAGTGTTCGCTCATTTTGGCCATATCGCTGAATTGATAAGGTCAAAGCTTGAGCTGCGAATAAGTCCATAGGATAGAGACTCAAAGCTGTCTCATATGAAATGGATGGACTTGTGAACTTACTTGAAATAGCGAGTTTATATATCTTCTCAAAGTTATTATTGACAACCTTACGCGGGCTTCTTTCTATGCGCTTAGATGCCAAGTATAACAACTGTTCAACTGGTTCATTAAATACAATCTCCTTGAAACGACCTTTTACTTTGGTCCATTCGTTACGCTGACTTTCGGTCAATGAACGAGCGTACGAATTAAAGTTTTGGTGCAGGGTTGTGAGCAAAATTGCATCACGATTTGCATCATTGATAAACTCGGTAAACTTCTGGAACAGATATAACTCTCGTTCTGGATTATTCTTCGCTGCATATTCCAGCAATTTGCCGAACTCATCTATAACAAGGAATATAAACTCACCTTGTTTCTCTGCGTCTTTGAAAAACTTCTTTAGGTTTTCAAAAAGATTATCTGATGCAGTGGTTGGGAAAAGATTATCGGTTAAAATCTTCTGCAATGAAGCATAATCTCCGACGATATTTACAAACTTAATCTTACCAATGCCATTAAATTGACCTTTATTCTTGACGAGGATGCCACTCTTGTTCTCAAGACTATCTTGAAGAGCCAAAATAAAGTTTGACTTACCGGTACCATACGAACCGATAATGTTGAATGAGTGTACACCCGCATTAAACGAGTCCACAATATTTCCCACAACACCTTTTGCGTTTTGTGTTACAATATAGCTTTGGGGGTTGAAGACTGTTTGGGCAATATTTATTGATGGAGTATATTTCATGTTAGTTCTCCTCGTAATATCTATCAAGCACCTCAATTGGATTTAATGTTGCCCTGAACTGCAACTCTTTAATTCCAGCCACATCCGAGAAAACGATCTCCGATGGATATAGGTCGCATAAGTGGTTAATAATATTCAATAAATCATTATTTGTCAAACAGAAGATCAACGCTAACTCGGCAATATCCTCAAACGAAATACTGTTTCGTCCTTCAAATTTAACCAACAAAGCATATAAGAATATCAAGCTCGGCACATCGCTACGGGTATCATAGTTGAATCTATATATATCCTTCTCTGTTTCGCATACTAAATTAAGCGGTGCAAACAATGAATTGCTATCCTCGACATTGACATTGCTACCATTCTTCACACAATAGTTATGGAGCATTACTCCGATATCGCGCTTTACGGTATTGTCATTATACAAGTTCTTGTAGCCTGTTTCTTCAAAGCAAGCGTGCTTAATGTAGTTTTGCAACTTGCTTTTTTCTACAATATTACGCTGACGATGATAATCCACAAATGTAGTTTTGTAGATAGTCGCATAGTCGGTATGTATTAACAAAAAGTGCAACAGCCACAATGTACCAACATCCTCCAAATAAGGATCCTTGCCGTTTTCGTCATCAAACAAGTGATCGGAGATATCAACTAGGCCAGTGTCTTTTAATAAGCCAATAGCCTTCAACCAAAACTTGATTGAAGCTACCATATTTTTACCGACTCCAAGACGCACAACTGCATCGTCGTCATTAAAATTGTTTTCGCCTCTGACAAAATCATAACCACGTTTAAGCCAATGCGACTTACACGCAAATGATTCATGTCCTGAGAATATAGGTCTTGCCATATATTTAATTTCTATTCTTTTCGTTAATCAATTCCTTTATGTCCACGCTTATTTTTGCGATGGTCTTACTTCGAAGGTGCTATCAGTTCGCGTCTATCTACATTTAATAATGTAGCAATTTTATCCAACGTAGCCAAATCTGGTTGACTAGAGTTACTACACCATTTACTAACTGTACAAGCGGATTTTCCCATTTGTTCTGCCAACCATTTACCTGTTTTCTGCTGTTCAACAAGTACAACTTTTATACGATTTAGATTTGTCATTATTATCTAATTTATTTATTTCAAACGCAAAAGTATTAAAAATATTGCAAATCGAGAATTCCACGATTAGAATTTGTCTATCTCATGGTATTTTCGTAAGTTTATGTTAGAGAAAGAGTCGACAACTGAGCAATTGCAATCGGGCTACAATGTGTAGATGAGCTTAGCGTGTCTGACTTCTTGATTGAAGTAGTTTGTCAAGAGAGAGTTCTTACTCATGTTGATAATCTGATTACGGTTTCTTTGGCTTCTCAACCACCATATACTTAGCACCACTATTTACAAGAATGTTCCAACTATACGGACAGTTATTGTACATGTATATAAATTGCTCTGCTATTGCCTGGTCTTTCTTATCATCGTATGATTCTATCGTAAAACAGACAAGTGTAAAGTACATATCATTCTGTTCAAGTTCTTCTTCCACCCAGTAATTATCTTCTGTGCAGTCGAGCCATTCGTTTGTGACAATCTTCTTTTCAACTTGCTGGGCAAGTACTTGACTGTTTTCAGTGTAAGGGAGCAACTTAATCAGCTTATGTATATATGTATCGTACAGCGATTTCGCTTCAGTTTTAACTGTTAACAGTTTTACATCAGCATCGTATTGGTGTAGCAAACGCTTTGCTTCTTTAAGAAGGCTGCGAGAAATTGGTTCAAAGTTACTGAATTTACCATCGCGAGCCGCCATAGGGAATCGTCGCTGAACATTAAGCCCTTTTTCATTAAACGTGTACCATGTGACAATACAGAATTCCATGCTATCTGTGCATCCTTCCACCTCATTAACCTCCATATAAACGAGAGGATGCGGATTCATTTGAACAAAGGCATCACCTTTTCGGATACCAGGTTTATCTTGATTCTTATCCATATTGGTAATATTATTTTTAACTCTTTCGCTTAAAGCATATACATTTTCTACTCAAATACGATTTCAATCATTGAAGCATCATCATCTAAATCTACAGGTAATTGATTTTGCATATTGTCGGTGTTCTGATAATATCCATCGGAACACAAGAAGATTGTATTACCATCATTGGTTGATACACATTCAACCGGAATCTGTTCTCTAAAACCTTTGCCATTTACGCATCGTGTCAATAAGGTCGTGCTTCCTCCAATTGCGATATGGTCAGTTGTCAAAAGTTGAAGCATATCATTATCCCTCTTATACAATCTGACATTTCCTTGCCAAGCATAATGGACTGAATCATTACCTATCAATGCAACGCATACGGCAGCACCCATTTTGCACCTTAACTCATAGCATTTCTGACGGATGGACTTATCTGCCATGTCAAATGCCTTACGCAAGAGTTCTTGTAGATCATACTTGTGAAGATAGGATGCGATATAATCGGCTATGGCATGTGAAACTATTTGTGCAGCCTGATACCCATATGACAAACCACCCATTCCGTCTGCCAATATCGCCAATGAATACCCCTCAGACAAATCTTGACATAAAATGTAATCCTCGTTTGCCTTGACGTTACCAGCAATGCTGAATGTATTAAATTTCTTCGGTTTCATTTTCAACAGCCTTTTGGAAAACATTTACTATCGCCAGCCAAGTATCTCTTACAATCTCATACTTCAAGCCGTATGAACTTTCAATCATTTGATTAACAAGTCGGCTTTCTTCCTCTTTTGCGAGCTCGCCCTTAATAACCTCTTTGTAGTAGTTGAGCTGATTGACATCAAGCAATGCCACTAAATCGTGGGCCAGCCAATAGCCTCCAACGATATATTCATCAAAGTTTTCCCAATCATATACTTCTTGATGCATTTCCCTATCAAGATTTGCCATAAAATAATTGGAAAGGATAAATGACATGTCTTCGGCATCCTTACTTGTCTTTGCATTTCTATCGAGCCATGCATTGAGTTTCAGCAAAAAGAGTCCATGCAATGAGGCAATCTTAACCTTAAATTCATCGTCAATACTTACCGTGATAGCTTCAGATAACACTTCATCAAAGCCCTTCACCGACATTGCTACAACCTCTTCAGGTGGCCAATAGATATTATCATCTTCTTTTGCTACAACACCGTATGGCACAATATCAAGTTCATAGTCCCCGTAGAAAAATCTTTGCTGCATATCCATAGACTTTTCAAAGCCATCAGCTATAAGTTTTTGTTTAACTTGTTCAAAAGTATCCCAATCGGGTATTGCTATGGCTATATCCAAGTCTCGGGTTCTTCGCCTTGACTCAGTGTCGAGCAGTTGCTGCATGACAATATCACGAGCAGTTGCCCCTATCACATAAAACTCTCTACCCATCTTATTGAAACTATCGGTAAGTTTACGCAATAGTTCTAACAATAGAGGATTGCCTATCTTTTCACTCGAAATCGTTAAGTCCATATTCCATCAATCTATTGGCCGCTTCCAAACAACGGCTGTTATTACTGCCCATTAAATCTGCATAAATAAGAATAAGAGGCGCAAGATGATTTTCAGTTTCCCATTGCCAAAATTTTTGGTAGACCTTTATTTCGCCATTGGTATCCTGCTTTACAAATCCAGTCTTCATCAGATATGCCGTAGGCACATCGGTATATATGTCAAATGCTCCGGGTTCTAAATAATTGTCAATCATATTGGCAGCACTTTCACCGCCCCAATACATCCCTTCAGGCAATTCCATAGTCTTCCACTTATTTCTTTGTTCGTTAGTGCGAAATGCCATTCTGCCTATCAAGAGTTTAGGTTTCAATACTTGATTGTAATTCTCCACCCAAAGGTCAAGCAATGCTTTTCGGTTCTTTAAGATTCTACCTTTATCAGTTACTAAGATGAAATTTCGTGTGACTAATTCATCAATCACATTTTTTACCGTACCAAGGGCAACTCCCGTGTTTTCTTGAATCTCACGGTATGCCTTATTGATATTATTCTTATCCTGCAAAAGATAGAATATCACTTTGATTCCTGCATCCTGAAAAACAGGATATGCTTTTTCATTGGCAAACACATTTTTTTCCCCCTTGTTGATAAGGTGGAAAACAGGAATATTACCGTTCATATATCTTATATGGCAATTACCGGCACAATCCAATATGTTTAATCCTAGTCCAACAAGTTTGTCGAACATATTAGGATTGATATACTTCGCTACCAATAGCACTGGTCTGTTTTCAATAGCCATATACTTTTGCAAATGATTTACAATCGTGTTGATATTGGTCGCTGTAATATTACCTTTAATTTTACACAGGAAATCCACATTCATAATCTGAACAAGAGCGTCAAAATTACCATATGCTCCATTTTCTTTATGAATGACAACATCATCAGGTAGAGTAAACTTCTCCTTTAATGCTTCCAATGCCAAATTCAATGTTTCACGTTCTATTAGTATCATCTTGTTCAAAATTTAGGATTGTTCAATCATATTGAACACTGCAAAGATAATGAACATATTTTAAAACACCAAAAATTTTGTTCAATAAATACCATTTGTTCAATCGTATTGAACATTGCGACCATAATGAACAAGCTAACATGTCTGAAGTTTTGCAACTGGTGGTTCTTCTGTATTTGTTTCAGATTCGAGAAATTAATTTTGCAAATACTTTGAAAGAATCTTTTCGTCTATTTCAATCTTATGTCGTCCGGTAGTAGTGCGCAAATTCTTCTTGATAGTTGCAATCGCAGTATTGGAAAACCATTCATTGAAAGTATTAAATACAAAAGCTGCCGTTGCATCACCATTTATATTATATTGGTTAGCAATATTCCATGCAAAGTTCTTCAAAGAGATTTGAGTAACATCAGACCGTTTCCTTATACGAATCTCGGTATTTGACAAAGCTTGTCGATTGGTAACGAAATAACGAACGCATTCACACAACAGGAATACTTCTGATTCATCAAACTGCAAATGCTTGAAGGTATCTCGTGTATATTTGAGTACAGCAGTAAGTTTTGCGTCATTTTCCATTTCTTTACGCTTGGCATATTCTTGTTGCTCGTTTTGGTATTCGTAATGGAAAAGCTCCATCCGTTTTCTGAACGCATCATTATTCTTTTTGGAAGAATTGTATTCTGTAACTGCACCAATACTTGAAGTCAGAACTGGCGAAGCCTCTTTAATATATATAATAGGTATAAGCTTCATTACGTATCCAACCATCATGATACACATATGATATATGAGTTTGAGAGCAATATAGCAGCCTACCAATACAAATGGAAAATATCCCAATTGCACCGAAAGGGAATTGCACACTTGGAATGCAACGAACGATGCTATTAGCACTGAAACTAATTCAATGACTAATGTCTGAAGTTTATATTGTTTCTTACTCATATCTATCTTTGTTTATTTCACGATGCAAAGATACTGTGATTTTTCGTAAAAAACGAAAGACAAAAAATAGGGTTACTTGGGTAAAAAGTTCAATTTTAGGGTATTATGCAAAGAAAAGACAAACAAATACAAACAAGTCAAACAAGTGAAAGAAGAAAACTATATCATTTGCAAAAGTTAATAAAATATAAATCTTTTCTCATTTGTAGATGTTAGTATTTTGTACGGCAAAAATCCTTCGGCTTTAACGTTTTTTATAAGTTCAAGGAATCAAAAAATGGTGAACTCAATGCGAAATAATGGTAATTTGCGAAGTTTGAATACACCTCAGAATACAAAATTACCTCAATACATTCAGACTTTCTTGGGTAGCATATCCACTTCTTAGGTATATTTCTTGGGTACTGACTCGATTTTCTTGGGTACTTTTTACTGAGTACTTATAATTAGCATCTATAAATATTCGCGATTTACAGATATTATTTGTAATTTTGCACCAAACGCAAAGAAGTTGCATCATGAGCAAGGAAGATATAAATAGATTGAAAGTAGTTTTGGTAGAGAAGAAACGTACAGCAAAGTGGTTAGCAGAGCAAGTAAATCGTGACCCTGCCACTGTATCTAAGTGGTGTACAAATACTGTACAACCAACACTCGACACATTACGTCAAGTGGCAGATTTGCTTGACGTGGATATTAAGGAACTACTTTATTCATCAAAATAAGAACTGATTATACATTGTTGTAAAATGATAATATCTTATGTGCTTCCATATGAGCTAACGCAAACACCGATGTTTGCAGACACAGAGAAGGATTTTGAAAAGATAGTTGTTAATACATCAGGATATGTTGATTCTAATAAGTTTTTGATTTCACTATGGAATCAAGTTAATACGCATATTTGCCCGAATCATTGTGCCAATAGAGCTCCTTGGGCATATTTCCCAGGAAAATTCATTGGGAAAAAGAGGATTGTTTCTGTTCTAGGATTTTGTCAAACAACAATTGGAGAATTGTACTTCGCTTTAGAATATCATCGAAAAGGAGATATTGATTCATTATTAGTAATGCGTCCTACGAATGCACTGAAACATGATGAAATCAAGAAAATCAGACTTATAGTTAATAATGCAAAAGACAATATAAACAATACATTATGTTATTTATGTAAAGCTAAAATAATTGCTAAATTAAAAAATATAAGGTTTACGGAATATAGTGCAAGTAATTTTTGTATAATGCCATGCGATGGAGGTTTTAATTTATGTTTTTATATAAATGCGATAGATAAATTCGAGGCTGAACAACAAGCACTTGAAAGATTGTATGAAATATGTGCTTTCTTAACAGTTGAAACAAATATCTATTGTTCATTTGAAGAATTTATTGTAACAAAGAATGAACTATTGCCAATTTATAAAAACTCAGATACATTCATAGAAGATTACATCGACTACTATCCCGCAATTGATAATTGGCAAATCTGTATTTCAAGTTATGCATATAAATTCATAAATGATAATATACTATCAATCGGCCGCTTTGAGAATCGAAATGAAATCGAGAAATTCTTTTTAGCAGCCTGTAAGCATATACAGATTGGCGTTGAAACCGAATTAAGAATAGGAGATGTTGCGATTGCAAGTATACCACATGGAACTTTTGCATTAACTCCAAGAGATAAGCGCAACAAGATAGAATATATGACATCTTCTTTAATGTCGTATTTATCAGCTGTTGAATGCGTTACAGCAACAGATGCGAATAATGAAACATGTAAAGAGTGTGGAGCCGTTATTTATAAAATTGCAAATAGAGTTCGTAACTTATCTACTGAATTTTTAGGAGACCATCTGGGGAAAGTGTTTCATAAACTATATGCATATAGATCGAAATTTTTACATGCGGGGAGAATGGCATCAGATGGAAATGTTGTAAGGACGATTCCTTTACTAAGTGAATTATCAGAAACAGGAGTAAAAGAATATGGTAATGTTGCAGTAAAGATTGATGGCAAAATTTATTCACTCAATATAAGTAATATACGCGAATGGACAACATATATTCTCAGATGTTATTATCAAAAACGTATTCTCGGAAGAGTATCTTTTGCAAATGTATTTGATGAAGGAAAAGAAATAACAATGGAAAATTTTCCATTACAAATTAGTGCGGTAAGTCCAGAAGGAAGTAAACTGATGAAGAGTGTTTTCGTTAGAACAAATAGAAGCCATTATATTCTTCACTCTTCCCTTATTAATATTAAAACAAAATTAGAAAATTTATTCAAGAAACTTCTAAATATCGTTTGCAATAGTCTTAAATTCAGATCTGAAAGAAAATAAGTATCAAACCATAAATATGATTAAACTGAATAAATATAGTCATTTGAATGACATTCAAGATGCTTTTGATGAATTTTAGAAACCATATTTGTACCATTGAATACTTATATATTTGATACTCAATGGTGTTTATTTTCGAGGAAGTGAAATGATTCCGATAAGGAACTAATTTATAATAAATTAATAAGACAAAAGCGTGCAGCTCAATAAGCTGCACGCTTTTGTACTTTTGTATTTGGGGGATTCATGGTTGTTATCTTACAAAGAACCAAATCTGCTAAAAGAACGGCTGTTTCTGATTCATTTTTTTGTGCATCTTTGGGCTTCCATGCTACAACGAACCGTACAGATGCGGATTTCACCTTATAACCTCTTTCTTCCCACTCTGATAATGTGTCTTGCATTTTTAATGATAACCTTGCTACAGGTTTATTAGTTGATGAACTATACAAAAAGAAATCATTATAATTCAAAGAATCCCCACCTCTTAATGCTAAAACTTCCTGCTTACGTTCTTTGAAGAATCCTAGATAGACATCTTTATGTGAGAGCTGTAGTACGATTTCTTCGGGCATGTCATACTGTCGTTGGTCGACAAAATATCGATCTGTACTTAAACGATTAAAGCAGTCACCGTTCGTATGTATAAACAGCCGGTTTTTCGCACGAGTTATTCCTACATAGTATTTGCGCATCAGATAGGCATCTTTTGAATAATTATCAGATACTAGTATATACACGTCGTCAAACTCTCTACCCTTGGCTTTATGAATGGTTGATACCACTACTTCTGCTCCTGAAACATCACAAAAGTCTTCCACCGATGATTCAAATACAAACTCTTTGAAGTCACAGAGGTATTTTGCTTTGTTGGTTTGTTCAAACTGCTCTACACAACGCTTTACATACGTCAGACTTAGACTACCATCATAAGCAGAAAAGGTTGCATGTTTGGCTTCCTCCCATAATTCTTCTGGAATTAGAGGGGTTTTTGCTCGTTTGTCTATATACCGCAAGAGATACCTTATTTCGGCCATATTCCAGAAGCGCAAACCGTCCATTGACTGTATTAATTTGCTATTTATGCCATGTTTCCGCAAAAGAGCCATCAGGATAACAGCCTCTTCGTTTGTTTGGGTGAGTACACACGAAGTGCCTTTGTCTTTATGTTGAAGTAATTTTTCAACGAGTGGCTGATACATATACTTTGATTGATGGCGTGTTACTTCGACCCAACCCTCTTCTTTTCTCATGGAGATAATTGGCGTACTTTTTATTCTTTTATCAATGGTTCTCAAGAATCCGTTGGCAAAATTCACCGGATGGTGTGCACTGCGGTAATTTTCGGTCATCTCGACAAATTTACTTCCGTTTTCTTGTGTTAGTCGGTACATATAGTCGGAATCAGATCCACGGAATTCATAGATGTTTTGGTCATCATCTCCCACTGCTATCACACGCATTTCTTCGTTGTTGGCCATCAAGGCCCTTAACAGTGCATATTCTTCGACTCCCATATCCTGAGCTTCGTCTATGACCAGTACCGTCTTGCCTATTTTGTTTGGCTCTACTTCTCCTTGACAGATCATTTCGGCTGCTTTTGCAACGACACTTTTTGCATCTTCAAGATTTCCTATCCGCCCCAAAAGGTCGAAACAATAGGAGTGGAATGTCTTTATTTCAATAAAATGGGCTGCATTGCCTATCAACTCCATGAGTCTCTGTTTGAATTCAGTAGCCGCTGCCCTTGAAAACGTCAACATCAGAAGTTGCTCGTGTTTTACGTCTTCAAGTAGCAGAAGTGAGGCAAGTTTGTGAACCAATACTCGTGTTTTCCCGCTGCCTGGTCCGGCTGCAACCACAATGCAACGTGAATCCTTATCGGAAATAATCTCCATTTGACGTTTGGATAGCTGCCCGAACAACTGCTTGTATTTTTGTGGCGTCAAGTTACGTTGTATTTCGCTTACTCTGTCCCCTTTGAAGTATTTTGTAACAAACTTCCTGTAATCCATTTGGAAATAGTCTTGAACATATCGCAGGGCTGTATTGTAATCCCTAACCATCAGATTAGCATATTCGCCCACAATATGTACTTGCTGAATCTTCTGTTTGTAGAATTCGTTGAGCATCCGGTAATCATCCTGCTTGTATCTTGATTTGTTGTCCTTTATTCTTTGGATATTCATGGCGTTATAAAGAACCAGGAAACCGCCTTCAAGTTTTAGCGCACCAATTTTTGATAAGTACAGAAGTGCTTCTTCCACGTCTTCCAATTGAATGTCATCAAGTCCGCCGAAAAGGGATTGGGGGCTTGATTTTATTTGATTCAGAAGTTCTACTACAGAAAATTGGATAGCCTTATTGGGTGAATTTCCCGTTTCCGTATCTGAGGCGATCCTGTATAGCCATTCTATGGCGAAACGACTAATTTCCAATCGTTTTTCAAAACGCTTGATGGTTGATTCCAAGTCTGCCTGACGACTTATTTCTATATTACGAACCGCATCCTCTTTTTTGCGGGTATAGCCCTTGACAGTGAGGAAATAGAGTAGTGTCCGAATATCTTTTTCTTTGGATGTATTGATCCCGTTGTTTACTGCATTGTCATTCAGTTGCTTGCATGATATTCGCAAAGATTCGTCAGGAATATGGTTGAGGATATATTGTTCAAGTTTTGCAAAACGTTCGAGGAGTGTTTGCGACTTTCGTTCCGAGTCACCTGCATCCAGTAAATAAGCAGATATATCTTTGCTGTCTGCCAATATGCCTTCTTGTCGCATTCGTTCCACTACGGATATAACTTCTCTTTTGCTTATTCCCAAAATGTCTGCCAGATAATCAATCCGCGACTCTGCTTCTGAATCTTGGGCTTTGGCAATGTGTTTTTGGGATATCAATGATTTGATGATTCGGACTGCCTTTTCTATTTCGTCGCGGTCGAAGAGCAATGACATTGATATGCGCTTTCTTGCTTCATCCATATTCTTTACCGTGATGCCTGTGGCATATACGTGAGGCACATTATTTCCTCTTATCAAGTATCCACTTTGTTCCAAAGCTGCTAATGCTGTTCGTACACGGGTTTCAATATCAGATACCGAATCGTCCCATCCTGCCTGCCGGGCAATTTCCAATGCAGAACAGCTGACTTTCATACGTTGTCTGGTAAGGTCTTTTATGGCTTTCCATACCTGTTGTATTTCACTGATGCTTAGTTTTGTTTGGTTCAATAGTATAAAATGCTTGTCCAAATCATTGTCACTATAAAGCACATAACAACGCGCGCTGAGGCTGGGATCACGACCGGCTCTACCTGCTTCTTGAACGTAGTTCTCCAGCGAATCGGAAATGTCATAATGTACCACAAGACCGACATCTTTTTTGTCGACTCCCATACCAAATGCAGACGTAGCCACGATGATGTGTACTTGGTCATTCATGAATGCATCTTGGTTGGCAATTTTTTCATCTGATTCCATTTTACCATTGAAAGGTAGTGCCTTATAACCGTCACGAGTCAATTTGGTTGCCAGTTCTTCAGTCCGTTTGGTACGTGATACGTAAATGATTGTCGGACAATTGGATTCAGCCACAAGTTCTCTTAGCTTTAAATATTTATCATTGTCACTATCGGCATGTATGACGGAATAACGCAGATTTGTTCTTGAGGCTGTTGATGCGAATAATTCTAAGTCTAAATTCAATGTTTGTTTGAAATAGTCGCAGATGTCTTGTACTACTTTTTGTTTTGCCGTAGCCGTAAAGCAGGATACGGGTATTGGATTCTTGCATTTTTTCTTTTGCTGGTATTCTCGGATGAATTTACCTATGTAGAGATAGTCAACCCTGAAATCCTGCCCCCATGAAGAAAAGCAATGCGCTTCGTCTATCACAAATCTTACAACGTGGCGTGCTATCAATATTTTCTCGATAGTTTTTGAACGAAGCATTTCGGGAGATATATACAAAAGTGAGGCTTCTCCGTCTTGTACTCTTTGTATGGACAGTGCTCTTGTGATGGGGTCTAACATTCCATTTATGGTCACGGCATCCGTGATGCCTCTGTCGGCAAGGTTGTCTACTTGGTCTTTCATTAGTGACTGTAAGGGGGAGATAACAACCGTAAGCCCGTGTACAGAACGTCCTGCCATGAGTGCTGGTAACTGGAAGGTAAGTGATTTGCCTCCACCAGTAGGAAATATCGCCAGCAACGATTTGCCTTTTACCGCAGCTTGAGCTGCTTGTTCTTGCAGTGGCTCGCCTTCGTATGTTCGAAAGCGTTCATATCCGAAAAATACTTTTAAGTTATGAAGCACGTCCAGTTGCGTATTGCAGTAGTCACAGCCTTCCCGGCAACTGGTGTGGCGCAGGAGTTTTACAATAAATTCCACTTCCGGATAATTGTAAAGTACCCATCCGGGAGTGATGGAACGATAATCAGTAGTATCAATTAGAGCCAATGCGTATGCCAATCCGCATGGATATTGTTCGATGAGCATGTCAAGGTCAGCATGTTGGCAAATCTTTCCTGCATACAGTTTTTTTATAAGTTCAGGTATTCCTTCATTGATATACTCCGCATTCATTATGCGGAGAAATCCCTCAAACTCTTTTTTGCCCTTTAGTAGCGATGCGAATAGTATGCGCTTTTCTTTCGGCAATGAATTCCAGCATGCTATTTCGTCCAGTAACAAGTCGTTTGCTTTCTTGCAATCGTTCACCGGATTGTTCATCTGTTCACTAATCAGTTTGTCATCTTTCACAAGCCTATGGTAAGGGCGTTCCGGGAACAATAAAGGCGAGACATAAAGTGTATCAACTAAAATCCAGCGGCATGTTTTATCCGTGAACAGATATTTGGCATCATGATGAATGATATTGTGACCGCAGATGTAGTCTATATCACAAAGAAAACTAAACAATTCATCTTTGGAAGTTTTATGGAATGTCGTGCCATCATGCAGGAGTGCCCCTATATCATGGATTTTATGATCTTTCAAGCCAACTTCAACATCTACTATGGCATAGTTTGGGGCACTAAATGGTACAGATGTAATTTTATTACCGATGGCATTGTTTCTGTCCTCAGTTTTCTTGATTCCTATAAGTTTGCTCCATATTGACATATATTCAATATAATAAATTGTTTTATAATTTGAATTTATTATGTATCTACATGGTTTTCTTATTATTGTTCGAGTACAATAACTCAATATCACATACAAAGGTAAGGATAAAACCGAAGAATCTGTTAAAATAACCGCTTTCTTTTGATTTTTATGCGTTTACATCCCGTTGTTTATGAATATCATATTTTTGTGGGCAAGAACTGTTGTTGCCTGTGAATGCTTATTTTCGGATTTGCGTTATATTTGCAACACATGTACGCAAGTCGCTAATAGATATATCATGTTGATTTTGAAGAGGTGAAATAAAATTGCTGAATGACTATTATTCTATATCGGAAAGTTCAAAAAAAAGTCCGTACGTCTTTTTTTTAGGGCGATTTGTCGAATAAATTTTCTGGTAATGAAAATGTAGCTTATCTTTGGTATAACAAAATAACATGTAATGGGTATGAGAACAATTTATCTTCTATTATTTCCCTTGTTTTTGTTTTTTATAGTATCCTGTACTGAAGATGAAGTAGATCCTAACTTCTCGATAGAGAATGTCGGAGATGTCGTGATGGGTTCGGCTAAAGGTTCGCAGGTAACAATCAGTTTTACGAGTACCCGTGAATGGAAGGCGAGTACAGTTGCGGATTGGTTTACAATCGCTCCGGTTTCGGGAGAAGCGGGTACGTGCAATATTACGCTTACTGCTATCAGTGAGAATATAACAGGAAATGTACGTACGGCAACACTTACATTAACTTCCGGGACATTGACACAAAACATAATCATAGAGCAGGAGTCCGCAGAATTTGTGAATCTTGAGCAGAATATATATAATGTATCTGTTGAAGGTGGGGAATTGGATATTAGATTCTCTACGAATATAGCTGAAGATGAATTGTTGATTTATGGTTCTTTGGGTACTGGCACTTGGCTGACACAGGAGACAAAAACTCGTGCATCCTCTTCCTACATGCTTAACCTGACTGTATTGCCTAATACTGATGGTGTTTCCCGTACTGCCTATATCTACTTTGTGAAAGTAACTGATATGGAATCAATCGTAGTAGAGATGGTTACTATCATACAAAGGGGGGAAGTGGCTAGTGAATCTACTGATTATTCGTCAGATAAAAAAGTACGTGTTCTGCAAACAGCAAAGTTGGGAAAAGGGCTTCCTATTGTGCTTATGGGCGATGGATTTATAGATACTGAAATTAACGATGGAACTTATGATGCGGTTATGGACAAAGCTTTTGAGAATCTTTTTACGGAAGAACCCATTAAGTCACTTCGAGATTATTTTAATGTATATGCAGTAACTGCGGTTTCGAAACACAATATTTTTGGTACAGGATATGAAACAGCGCTTGGTTGTGAACTGGCGGGTGGAAACAGTACGGGGATTTCCGGTGAAGATAATGCTGTACAACGTTATGTACAATGCGTGGATAATATAGATATGAGTGAAACATTGGCTGTTGTAATTCTAAATTCTCCTGCGTATGCAGGAACTACTTATTTTGGTTATACTAATCAGACGAAAGTGGTTGAGTTTGCTATTGCTTATTGCCCGGTGATATACGATTTGCAAAGTGAAAGTTTCAGGCAGGTACTTGTACACGAGGCTGTTGGACATGGTTTTGCCAAATTGGAAGATGAGTATGCTTATCAGGAAAATGGGACTATTTCTTCTAAAGAAATAAAAAATGTACAGTATCTGCAGACATTAGGATGGGCGCAGAATGTTGATTTTACATCCGATCCATCTCAGGTACTTTGGTCTGCTTTCTTGAATGATAATCGGTATGTGTCAGAAAAACTGGGAGTATTTGAAGGGGCATGTACTTATATAAAAGGGGCGTATCGTCCTTCGGAAGAGAGTATGATGAATAGTAATACCGAGGGGTTTAATGCTCCTTCCCGTAAAGCGATATATGATAAAATAATGGAAAGAAGTTTGGGTAAACAAATGTCTTATGAGGAGTTTGCCGTATTTGATTTACAGAATAAATCACAAACGCGCAGTGCTAAACCAACTGTAGGACCAAGTAAGCCATTCACGCGTCCTCACTTTGTAAATAGAATGTTAGATAAGTAAAGCAGATGAGGCTGAACTTCAAGTTTAGTTTTGAGTTCAGCCTCATCTGGACTTTATATGTAACGTATTTATTTTGAATCAGAACTTTATTGCAGTATACAGCCTGTACAAAAACATTAAAGCTGTTGTATTGGGTGTACTTTACTTTTGTATTCCATTCTGGCTTAGATACAAATTACGTTAAGTACAGTATTTCTCTAATCTTTTCCCGGTTGCCTACAATCCAGACGAGATCCCCTAATTGGAAAGTTGTGTCTTTATCCAAGGTAATCAGTTCGTCATTTCGTTCAATAGCTACAACAATGCTATCATGCTTCTCTCCTAAATGAGACTGAGCGATGGTCTGATTTAAAAAGCGGAATTCTTCGTCTACCGTGAAAGAGTGGAGAGTTATCTTTTTATCCACTGCATCCATATCTGATGTATTTTTTACATCTTCTATTCTATTTCTGAATTCCTGTAATTGCGTATCTGTACCAACTACTGTCAATTTATCCTGCGGATAGATGTGTTCAGAGCTTTTCGGTATATATATGTTCAGATCGCCACGAGTGATCGCGACGACATTTACTCCAAAATTTTGCCTGAATGAAAGTTCTCCTAAAGACTTGCCGATGTAATCGGAATAAGGCGATACGAGGATAGATGTCAAGTCAAGGTCTTTATCATTGAATTCGCTATTGAAACTTGTTTTTAGCGGGTGCCGTTTTTTAGCTACCTCTTCCCGTCGGTTAAGATTGGCAAGGAATCTTGTTTCCAATCGTGAATATTGCGTGAGGTCTTCCCTAAGAATAAGAATCAATGCTACTACGGCTATGGCAATAATCACACTTATTCCCCAGTTGAGTTTAAAATAGCTGATGACTACACTAGTGATAAAGAAAAGAGCAACAGATACACGTCCCAGAACCAGGGAAACCAGGCGTCCGTGATTGTAATTCTCGTCTCTCCATAGCTTCAGGAATAATTCCGAAGAGTTGTATTTGTTGGAGATGAGCGCCCATAAAAAAGGAGTCATAAGCAGAAGAGTACCCAGACACATCACCAGTTTGATCCATATAGTGATAGGAGTAAACATTTCGCTGATGGCGGGATAAATGATTTGTATCGACAGCAGCCAAATAGCAGTGAGCAGTACGCTATAGATGACAACTCTCCCAATCATGTTTTTTAGTAATTTCTTCCAGTCACTATCGTGGTTCATGGTCTTCTTGCCGGAAGCATAACGATCTAATGTCTCCTGTACTTTAGTAGGCAATATTTTGTAAAGCCATTCGGCAAAAGGATTGGCTAAACGGATAAAGTAAGGAGTCGTGAAAGTGGTAATAACAGATACAGCCACAATGATAGGTGAAATAAACGGATCAAGCACTTTGAGCGAAACACCCAGTCCGGCAATAATGAAAGCAAACTCTCCGATTTGTGCCAGGCTGAATCCGGATTTGATGGAAGTGTTCAGTGGTTCTCCGGATAAGAGTACGCCAAACGAAGAGAAAATGGCTTTGCCGATAATGGTAACCAGTGTAATGATGATGACAGGCCAGGCGTATTCTACCAATACAGCCGGATTCACCAGCATACCGACCGAAACGAAAAAGATAGCTCCGAAGAGGTCTTTTACCGGTTGTATGATATGTTCGATGTGTTCGGCCTCGATGGTTTCGGCAAGGATAGATCCCATGATAAATGCTCCTAGTGCTGTTGAAAACCCTGTATAAGTAGCCAATACTACCATTCCCAGACAAAGACCGAGAGAGACAATCAGAAGAGTTTCGTTATTCATCAACTTCTTTGCTTTTTTGAGAAAGGCCGGAATAACGAAGATACCTATGAGAAACCACAGGATTAAAAAGAAAACAACCTTGAGCACACTTATCAGCAAATCTTCACCCACAAAGTCCTGACTCACTGCCATTGTGGAAAGAAGCACCATCATTAAGATAGCAATCAGGTCTTCCACTACCAGAGTACCGAATACGATACCGGTAAAACGTTGGTTACGCAATTCCAGATCATTGAAGGCTTTGATAATGATTGTAGTGGACGACATAGACAACATTCCCCCCAGGAAAATGGAATTCATAGTGCCCCATCCTAATAATTGTCCCACCAAATATCCAATGAGCAACATACTGATTACTTCGGTGATAGCCGTTATAAAAGCTGTGGAACCTACATTCATGAGCTTCTTAAAACTAAACTCCAGTCCGAGTGCAAAGAGCAGGAATATAACACCTATTTCTGCCCATATATTGATATTCTCAATATCTCCTACTGTAGGGAAAATATTAATATAAGGACCTGCCAGCAATCCGGCAATAATGTAACCTAAGACTAAAGGCTGTTTTAGCCATTTGAACAATAAGGTTATGATACTGGCCGATATTAATATCAGCGCAAGGTCGGCAATCAAAGTTGGCAAGTGTGACATTAGGTGTGGGTTTATTTATTATAACATTCCTGATAGATAATATGTTTCCATCTATAAAAAGATGGAAACAATATAATAAATAGCTGCAGCTAAGAGTCCGCTGACTGGAATTGTAAGAATCCAGGCAGTCATGAGGCTTTTGGTTACTCCCCAACGAACGGCAGAGAGGCGTTTAGTTGCACCCACTCCAATAATCGCTCCTGTGATAGTATGTGTAGTACTAACGGGGATTTTCAACATTTCCGTAATGTAGAGAGTGAAAGCACCTGCTGTTTCGGCAATCACTCCTTCCAATGGGGTTACCTTGGTAATTTTTGTTCCCATTGTTTTCACTATTTTCCAGCCACCGGACATCGTACCGAGTGAAATTGCTGTGAAGCACGAAAAAGCAACCCAGTCGGGAAGGTCATTGATGCTGTTGATACCCATGCCCAATCCCATTGAATGGCCGGCTATCATGGCAGCGGCAATAATACCCATTACTTTCTGTGAATCGTTCAAGCCATGTCCGACGCTGAAGAGGGCGGAGGATACGAGTTGCAACCTCTTGAACCATTGCTCGGCTGTGTGGGGATGTGCGCGTCGGCAGATGTAGAGGACAAACAGAGTGAAACCGAAAGCAATGACCATTCCGATAAAAGGAGCCAGAAAGATAAAGGCTGCAATTTTAAGAATGATGTTAAGCTGAATTGCTTCAAATCCGTTTGCCATAATGGCAGCTCCTGCAAAACCTCCAATAAGGGTGTGTGAGGAAGAAGACGGAATCCCTTTCCACCAGGTAACCAGGTTCCAGGTGATAGCCGCTATAACTCCTGCTAATATAATGGGCAGGGTGATATATTGCTCTACCACAGTCTTGGATACTGTATTGGCGATACCGAATCCACCTATTATATATTTGGCAATGAAAAAGGCTACGAAATTGAAGAAAGCAGCCCATATTACAGCTTGAAAGGGAGTAAGCACCCTGGTAGATACGATGGTAGCTATTGAGTTTGCTGCATCGTGAAAGCCGTTGATATAATCGAATATCAGAGCCAGAATGATGATAGTCACTAATAATTCCATGTGTTCCGGCTTGCTTTATGCGTACTTTACAATCAGATTTTTGAGAATCTTGCCTACATGCTCTGCGGCATCGGTCGTTTTTTCCAGTTCATGCATGATCTCCTTTATTTTGATAAGTTCAATGCAATCCTTTTCCTCTTCGAAAAGTTTGGTGATAAAGAATTCATATACATCATCCGCCTGGTTCTCGATTTCATGCAGTTTGGAACAGTATTCACGGAGAAGAGTCGGTTTCTTACGGAATGTTTCGAGTTCGTCCATGGCTTTGCATATATAGATCGCTTCCTCCTGAATCAAACGGCTCAACTCTTTGCCATTCTCTGAAATAGGACGGGGATTGTAAATAGAGATTCGTTTGGCACAACTGTTTATTCCGTCAATGACGTCATCCATGCAGGAAGCTAAGTCATGAATATCTTCGCGGTCGAAAGGAGTGATAAAGGTAGTACCTAATTCATCAAAAATCAGGTGTGTCAGTCTGTCGCCTTCCCGTTCCAGGTCTTTGATTTTTTTGTAGTAGTCCGAACGTTCTGTAGGTGAGTCATGTTGCAAGCTTTCTATTAAAACAACTGATGCTTCGCAGAGCACTTCTGATAGCTGTTTCAGTAAAGGGAAAAATTTGGGCTCCTTTGGAGTAAACCGGCTAAAAAAAGAATTTTTCATAAGTGTAAAAACTTTAAATTGTTTTTTCTTCTCTATTTATATTAGTAACAAATGAATACAGATTATAGTTTGCTGTTTTTAAGATTTTAGTTTGGCACGTACTACCTCTATAATGGCAGGCAATACAGAGATAAATATGATGGCTACAATCAGTAACTTCAGGTTTTCCTGCACAAACGGAAGGTCGCCGAAGAAATAACCAGCATAACAGAATACGGCAACCCAGAGCGCACCACCAACTAAATTATACATCATAAAATAGTAGTAATTCATCTTTCCCATTCCTGCTACGAAAGGTGCAAATGTGCGTACTATCGGGACAAATCTGGCTAGAATAATTGTTTTCCCACCATACTTTTTATAGAACTCGTGTGTTTTCTCCAGATAACTTTGTTTGAATATCCTGGAGTTGGGGTTATTAAACAGCTTTCGGCCGAAGAAATGTCCTATCATGTAATTGCAGGAATCGCCTAATACGGCAGCAGCAAATAAGATAATGACAAGTATATGCACGCTGATGGGCATATCGGGTAATGCTGAAATGGCTCCTGCAACGAAGAGTAAAGAATCACCGGGAAGAAAAGGAGTGACCACTAATCCGGTTTCACAGAAGATGATAGAAAACAAGATGGCGTATGTCCAGGCATGATAATCACGCACAATCATCACCATATATTGATCGATATGAAGTATAAAATCCAATAAAAAGTCCATTTTATATACTTTGGTTATTATTGTAATGAAAGAATGTTATAGGCTTCCAGACCATAGTGAATTCTTTTTTCACTCAAATGGTGGAGGCAAACAGAAAGTGGGGCATAAAAGACTTGAATTGTCCTATGCCGAAAAAAGATATAAAATGGCTAAATGAGTATGTGTCCTAATGAATAGATATGATATCTATCGGAATATTTAAAAAGATTGGTATAATATGAAAAACCTGTCCATTGATTTTTAGGAAGTTGAATCTTTAGCGAGCTTAGTATGCGGATAGTGACAGAAGGAATATTGAATCTTAGTATTTTTAAGGGAGAGAGGTGGCGGAAGGAAAATGGATTTAAAACGCCGTTATCGTTATTGTAATTTTGCTTTCCGGCGTATTCTTTTGTCTTGACTAGTTTCTGTTCTTGATCCAGTTGTATAATGCTAGCTTTAGAGGTATATGAATAGGAATAGGAATAGGTTTGTATGCCGTTACTACCGGCTTCTAACCGGTATGCCTCTTGTGCTTCGTTGAAAATCAGATGGAATCCCCAACACAGAAATACGCCTAATAGTATACAAAATATGTACTTCATCATAACGGCCGCAAAGGTAGAAACTATTTTTATATGAAATACATATTCACAAGCATAATTAACAATTATATCAGTGATTACCGGGAATTATTCTTTGAAGTTGCTTATCGTAAATTTCATCGGAGTATATGTTATCCCATTGGTACATTGTTTCTTATTAATTCCCGGATATAACATTGGAATATGATTTCTTTTTCTTTTTTTTGTAAAAGCTGTAGGGTATTTCCAGTCTGAGCGCTCTTATAAATAGAAACGTAATTTATTTACCTTTAAAAAGCATCAGTATGAAGAATGTAGAAAAACACTTGGTTGGATGGCTGTCAATTTGTTTGCTGCTTTGTAGCTTTCCTGTGTGGGCGCAAGGAGATGCCGGAGATTATCTAACAATCGTTGGTATGGTGAAAGACAAGCAAAATAAAAAAGCTCTGGAGAACGTAAATGTATCTGTGCATGGCAGTAATATCGGCACTGTGACGAATGCGGAAGGAGAATTTGCTTTGAAAATCAAAAAAACAGAAGCGCCGCGCGAACTAGAGATTTCACATATAGGTTATGTAAATAATCATATCTCTCTGGAGAAAGAAACACCCTCTAAGTTGACGGTTTGGCTGACACCTCATGCCAACCTGCTGAATGAAGTGGTGGTGTTTGCTGAAAATCCACGTATGATTGTAGAGAAGGCAATCAGTAAGATTCCTCTAAATTATAGTGATAAGCGTGATATGCTGACGGGATTTTATCGGGAGACTGTACAGAAAGGGCGTCGGTATATCGGTATATCAGAGGCTGTAATTGATGTGTCCAAAACAGCCTACACTAATAGAAATACTAATTATGACAAAGTAAGGGTGGTGAAGGGACGTCGCCTGCTTAGCCAGAAAGCGAGTGATACATTAGCTGTCAAGGTTGTTGGCGGCCCTAACTTGAGCATCACTTTGGATGTTGTGAAGAACAAGGGAGCATTACTCGATATGGAAGAATTGAATAATTATGAGTTCTGGATGGCGGAATCCATGCTTATAGATAACCGTATGCAGTATGTTATTAATTTCCGCCCGAAGGTAATCCTTATGTATGCTCTCTTGTATGGCAAATTATATATCGATCGTGAACGCTTGTCATTTACCCGTATAGAGATGAGTCTGGACATGCAGGATAAATCGAAGGCAACCACTGCCATTCTATATAAAAAGCCTCTCGGTTTAAGATTCAAGCCGCAAGAGCTGTCCTACCTGGTCACTTATAAAGATGTGGATGGAAAAACTTATCTGAATTACATTAGCAACACAATCCGTTTCAAATGTGACTGGAAGAAGAAACTGTTTTCCACAAGCTATACAGTAGCTTCCGAAATGGTCGTGACCGACAAGAGAGAAGGAATGTTGGAGACTATTCCCAACAAAGAAGCCTTCAGCTTGAATCAAATATTCTATGATAAAGTAGACGAATATTGGAGTCCGGACTTTTGGGGAAACTACAATATCATCGAACCTACGGAATCTTTGGAGCACGCAGTGGATAAATTAAAAAAGCAATCGAATTGAAACAGGGATAGTTTTCTTATATTTGAGGTCAATCATAAAGAAAAGCAAGTATGCTGGATGAACTGCTCATACTAAAAAAGATAAAGGGAGGTGACATAAAAGCGTTTGAGGAACTCTTTCGCCGTTACTATTTTCCTCTTTGCTGTTATGCGGCAGGCATTACCGGGCAAATGGAAGTGGCTGAAGAGATTGTGGAGGAACTTTTTTATGTACTTTGGAAAGAAAGGGAGCGCTTACAGATCTTTCAGTCCGTTAAAAGTTACTTGTATAGAGCGACTCGTAATCAATCTTTGCAGTATTGCGAACACGAGGAAGTTCGGAACAGATACCGTGAAACTGTATTGACTACTTCCAACCCAGAGCAGTCAACAGATCCTCATCAACAGATGGAGTATGAGGAATTGGAGAGATTCATAAATGGAACCCTTGAAAAGCTGCCGGTTCGCAGACGGAGGATTTTCGAGATGCATCGTCTGGAAGGGCGGAAATATGTCGAGATAGCGACGCAGCTTTCGCTTTCTGTTAAGACAGTAGAGGCTGAAATGACAAAAGCCCTCCGGACATTACGAGAAGAAGTAGAAATTTATATTCACATGAAGTGATGAAAACAGATATTTATAAAATAAAGACAGATCAGGCGTGGAATCGATTGTATAATCGCTTGGACAATGACCGTTTACTTGCGAAAGTGGATGAAGGCCACCATACACGCAAATATTCACAATGGATCAGGTACGGAGCAGTTGCCGCCGTTTTGATAGGCGTCATTTGGGGAACTTTGTATTGGGTGACCGGTTCTGATAAAGAACTGGCACAGCATCTTCTTACACAGGAAAATCAAGGTGTTTCCACTTTGGCAACGACTCTCGAAGACGGTTCTGTCGTACTCTTGGCAAAAGAAACTTCCCTGTTATATCCGAAACATTTTATTGCTGATAAACGGGAAGTGAGTCTACAGGGAAATGCGTTCTTTGACGTAGCAAAGAAGCAGGGACAACCCTTTTGGATTGACACGGAGCAAGCTAAGATTGAAGTGCTAGGTACTGCTTTTAGTGTGCAAAGTGATGAAAATGCTCCGTTCCGTTTATCCGTACAAAGAGGGATAGTGAAGGTTACTCTAAAAAAAGGAAATCAGGAGTGTTATGTAAAAGCGGGGGAAATGGTAGTAGTGCGATCACAACGATTAGTCGTTTTGGATACAGATAACGAGAATGAAGAGTGGGGGAGCTTCTTTAAGCATATACGATTTAAAGATGAATCGTTAGCGAACATTCTGAAAGTCATGAATTTGAATTCGGATAGTTTGCAAATACAAGTTGTCTCACCGGCATTGGAGGAACGTCGGCTGACTGTTGAATTCTCTGACGAATCTTCTGAAGTTATAGCTAATCTGATAGCTAATGCGCTCGGTCTGCAATGTATCCGGCAAGGAGATATTCTTTTATTATCGGAATAGAACTCATTAAAGTTGGGAAAAATGAAACAGTCTTATCATTATCTGTCCGTTCTGCTGATACTCTTCTTCTTCGTCGATATGATGAGAGCGGATGGAAGTGATGTGCTGGAACGTATAGTCAGACTTCCCAAGATAAAAGGTACTGTTTATTCATTGTTGAGTGATGTCTCTCAACAGTCGGGATATATGTTTATTTATGACAGTAAAGTCATTGATAATGATGCAGTAGTCAAGATAAAGGGAGGAGAACGGTCTATTCGCCAAGCGGTGTACGATATAGTGGGAGATACCGGTTTGGAGTTTCAGGTGATTGGTACTCATATTCTGATTACTCTCCCTTCGGAGAAAAAGATTCATATACAACAGGATTCCATTCCGAAGCAGCCTGTGAACTTTGTCATTATCGGTACTTTGCTGGATAAGGAGACAGGAATACCTATCTCTTCTGCTACTGTCGGAGTGCGAGGAACATCTATTGGCAGTATAACGAATCAGAATGGAGATTTTAAACTGTCTTTACCCGATTCTTTGAAAAATGATTCGATTACTTTTTCTCATATAGGTTATCTTTCACAGGATATAGAGTTTGCTTTGCTGATTGGACGGCACAATATACTTAGTCTCGAACCTAAAGTTGTCCCTTTGCAGGAAGTGGTGATTCGTCGAAGTGATCCAAAGAAACTTTTGCGTGAAATGATTGAGCGGCGGAATAAGAACTATTCGCATACTCCGGTATATCTGACTACTTTTTATCGTGAAGGAGTTCAGTTGAAAAACAAATTTCAAAACTTGTCGGAAGCTGTGTTTAAGGTTTATAAGACATCCTCATATTCTTCTGTACCGGATCAGGTGAAGCTGTTGAAGATGAGTCGGCTAAGTAATATAGAAGCAAAAGACAGCTTGCTTGTAAAAGTAAAATCCGGAATTCAGGCTTGTATCCAGATGGATATCATCAAAGATATACCCGAATTCCTGACTCCTAGTGTAGAGAAGGGTATTTATGACTATACTTCAGAAGGAGTAACATTTTTAGAGGACCGATTTGTAAATGTGGTGCATTTTGAGCAGAAAAAGGGAATCAGCGAACCTCTTTTTTGTGGAGAGCTATTTCTTGATTCCGAGACAAGTGCTCTATTGCAAGCCCGTCTGGAAGTTCATCCTGTATATGTGAAGAATGCGGCAGGTATGTTTGTCGAAAGGCGCACGCGTAACGTGCGAATGATTCCTCAAAAGGTGGTATATACAATTTCTTATAAACCGTGGCAAGGGACTTATTACATACACCATATCCGTGGAGATCTTCATTTCAAAGTGAAACGGACAAAAATGCTGTTCGGCAGCCGGGATCTTCATATCTGGTTTGAGATGATTACTTGCAAGGTGGATACCGAACAAGTAGTCGCGTTTCCCCGTACGGAAAGATTGCCTACCCGTACGATCTTCTCCGACACACATTTCAAATATGATGAGAACTTTTGGAAAGACTTCAATGTGATCCCATTGGAAGAGGAAATCAGTAAACTGATAGAAAAGATCTCTTTGAAGATAGAAGAAATAGGTGATTGATTTGTTTTGTCATTCAATGAGATTGCTGTACCTTTGCATCCGGTTTAAAAGATTGTATGTTATGGAATTACCAAAAGATCCGATGATGTTGTTCAGCGTCATCAATATGAAGTTACGCGATTGCTATTCTTCACTTGACGAACTTTGTGAAGATATGAATGTGAATAAGGATGAATTAGTGAGTCAGTTGAAAGCCGCAGGTTTTGAATATAGTGCGGAACACAATAAGTTCTGGTAATTATCCCCTTATTTACAGTTTATAACTAGAGTATTTCTACTAAAAACATAGTGACGCTATCCGGCAAAGATAGTGACGGTATGAGACAACGATACCGTCACTATCCCGAGTATATACCGTCACTATAATTTTCTACCTTCATCAAAACGTCATCAGGAATCATGTGTTTATTCCTATCGTATATACCGACAATGATTTCCGCAGTTCTCCCTCTCTTGTTAATAAAAGCAAAATACCAAATCTCATATTTAACTTCACCTGCCTTCCACGTTCTAACTAATAAAGTTTAGAAAAAGAATTGATGATAAACGAGAATAAAATTCGTGAAGCTTGTGCCTCGAATCGCGAACGGGGATTCAAGATGTTGATGGACTCTTTTCAGGTACCGATATATAATTATATCCGTAGACTGGTCGTATCTCATGAAGATGCGGAGGATGTGCTTCAGGAAGTTTTTATCCGGGTGTTCCGGCATATCGATCAGTTTCGCGAAGAAAGTTCACTGTCAACCTGGATTTACCGGATTGCCACGAATGAGAGTTTACGCTTGCTGAACGGTCGTAAAGATGAGGGAGTTGTTTCTGCAGAAGATGTTCAGGAAGAGTTGATGGGCAAGTTGAAGGCTTCCGATTATATTGATTATGAAAATGAGCTGGCAGTGAAGTTTCAGGAGGCCATTCTAAGTTTGCCTGAAAAGCAACGGCTTGTATTCAACTTACGTTATTACGATGAACTTGAATATGAAGAGATTGCCCGTGTACTGGATAGTAAAGTGGATACACTAAAGGTGAATTACCATTATGCGAAAGAGAAGATTAAGGAATATATATTAAACAGATAGAATGATGAAAAAGGATTTTGATTTTGACGATATTGGTAAACGGACACCTTACCGTACTCCTGAAGGATTCTTCGAGGATGTGCAGCGAAAGGTGATGGAGCGCGCCGGATTGAAGCAACAGCGGAAGTCTCATACGAAGCTGATTATTTCTACGGTGATTACCATAGCAGCCGTATGGGTCGGATTTCTGTTTGTTCCGTCTTTGCGACAGGCAGATGAGGTGACAACATCTTCTTCGAAAGTATTAGCCAATGGTACGGAACCGGTAGATAAATGGATTAAAGAACTATCAGATGAGGAGTTGGAAGAGCTCGTCAGCTTCTCTGAAAATGATATATTTTTGAATTAAGTAACTCAATTAATTATTTTAAACGTGAAGATTATGAAGACTAAATTTATTTATGTAATTATGGCCGTTCTCCTAATGGGAAGCCAGATGACTTTGTCTGCACAGAATACAGATAATAAACAAAAAAAACAGCGTCCTACACCAGAACAAATGGTGCAGATGCAGACTAAACAAATAGTAAATACATTGATGTTGGATGATGCAACGGCAGCTAAGTTTACTCCGGTATACGAGAAGTATCTGAAAGAATTGCGTGAATGTCGTATGATGACTCATAAGGCGAGAACAGAGAAAACTAAAGCACAAGGCACAGACGCTAATGCTAAGAAAGAACGTCCGTCCATGACTGACGACGAGATTGCAACCATGTTGCGAAACCAGTTTACTCAAAGCCGTAAAATGCTGGATATTCGTGAAAAGTATTACAATGAATTCAGCAAGATACTTTCGCAGAAGCAGATTCTGAAAATTTATCAGCAGGAAAAGATGAATGCTAATAAATTCAGAAAGGAATTTGATCGCAGAAAAGGTCAGAAACCGGGACAGGGACACCACTAGGGACAAAGAAATCGTGCTCCTCGTCAAGCCCCGAAATAAAGATTAGGTTTATTTTATTATAGTTTTATTTTACTAAATCAACACAATTTGAACATAGGCAGCCACATTTATTCTTTTCAGTACCGTTTGATTACTTGTTATGTCTTGTTACTGATTAGTTTGACTGTTTTTGCTCAGTCCGGCAAAGAGCGTTTTTCCGGTCGTGTGATTGATACTGAAACCAATCAGCCGGTACCGTTTGCTACGGTCCGGCTTTTGGCTTTACCGGATAGTACATTGTTGGGCGGCGGTGCTACGGATGCTATCGGTAAATTTCAACTTTCCGTTTCCGTTCCTACTGTGACTAAGGCGAAGTCTTTATTATTGCAAGTTTCATATATCGGATATAAGCCTGTTTTTCATCCCATTTCCATTTCCCGCAAAAGCACCTCCTATGAATTGGGAAATATCAATCTGACTCCGGAAAGTTATGCTTTGGATGAGGCCGTAGTAGTGGGGCAGGCTCCAATGGCGGTGACGGAAGGGGATACAACGGTCTTCAATGCTTCCGCCTATCGTACTCCCGAAGGTTCGATGCTTGAAGAGTTGGTGAAACAGCTTCCGGGAAGCGAAATAGATGCGGACGGTAAGTTATTGATACATGGTAAGGAGGTGAAGAAGATTTTAGTGGACGGTAAAGAGTTTTTCTCTGATGACCCGAAAGCCGCCCTTAAAAACCTTCCCGTGGAGATGGTGGAGAAGTTGAAAGCCTATGAACGTCAATCGGATTTGGCACGTCTTACGGGAATAGATGACGGAGAGGAAGAGATGATTCTGGACTTGTCTGTGAAAAAAAATATGAAACGGGGCTGGATGGAGAATTTTATGGGAGGATATGGAAGTAAAGACCGTTATGAATTAGCCAATACCTTGAACCGTTTTCGTGAAAACTCTCAATTAACTATTATCGGGAATCTGAATAATACCAATAACCAGGGATTCTCGGAATTACAGAATGAATCTTCCAGTTCAACAGGTAATATCCGTAATCGGATGGGACTGACTACTTCCCGTTCATTGGGACTTAACGCGACTTATGACTGGAAGCGGGTTAAGTTACGTTCTAATGTTCAATACGTGGGTACAGACCGTTTGGAAGACAGCCGTACAACAGTCGACAATTTTCTCCGTGAGGATAAATCAATCAATCTGGGTAAGAACGGTAGCCGGTTACAGAATCATGAGTTGGTAGCCAATGCTTTTCTTGAATGGAAGATGGATTCTGTTACTACATTGATTTTCCGTCCTCAATATCGTTTCTCGGCCAATGACAGAGAGAATAGTGGCTTTCAGGAAGGGTGGGGGAATGATGTGCTGTTGAATGAAAGAGAGTCCTCCGGCACCAATCATAATTCCCGGTATAATCTGACGATGATGTTGCAACTTAGCCGGAAATTGAGTTGTTTGGGGAGAAATGTTGCTTTGAAGGTAGACTATGGTACTAATGCTTCAGCTACGGATCGGACGAATCTTTCTACTACCCGGTACTTCAAAAATAATACGAAGAAGATTCAGAATCAGAAAATAGAGGATGATGTTGACGGGTATAATTACCGGGTGCAACTGGTATATGTAGAACCATTGCCGTGGCGGCATTTCCTGCAACTCCGTTACAGCTATCAGTATAGAGTGAACAATTCGGATCGTTTTGTTTATGACTGGGATAAGGAATTGGAAGAGTTTGCTCCTGATTTTGATGAAGAATCCAGTAACCGTTTTGAGAATCAATATAGTAATCATTTAGTAAATCTTGCGATACGTACCTCGCAAAAGAAGTACAATTATAATATTGGTGTTGATTTTGAACCTCAAAAGTCTGTTAGCCATTCTTTGTTGAGTGATGCTCCCGAAGATCAGTTGGAAAGATCGGTCATGAATTTTTCGCCTACTGTCAATTTCCGCTATAAGTTTTCAAAACGCACCCGTTTGCAAATTGTGTATAGGGGAAAAGGGAAACAGCCTAATATACGCGATCTCCAACCTGTGACCGACCGTACCAACCCTTTGAATATTCGTGTCGGTAACCCTTCGTTGAAGCCTGCATATACGAATACTTTTACGCTGAATTTCAATTCTTATAATACCAAACATCAGCGAAATATGGTAGCTACCGCTTTGTTCGAGAATACCATTAACAATGTAACCAACCAGGTGACATACGATAGTGAAACCGGTGTACGAACTACATCTCCGGTCAATATGAATGGTAATTGGCGCGCCATGGGTTCTTTTTCTCTTAATACTCCTTTTAAGAATCGTAACTGGATATTTCGTACTTACTCCTATCTGCAATACCGGAATCAGAATGGCTATACAACCTTGAACAAAGAAGAACCGGTGAAAACTTCCGTACAGCATTTAACGGGACGTGAACGTCTACGGATTACTTATCGTACCCGCCAAATGGAACTTACGGGGCTTGTTGGTCTGACTTATAACAATTCTTATAATGACGTACGGGAGAAACGTACTGAAACTTTTGATTATCAGGCAGGAACTGAATTGCAGCTTTATCTTCCCTGGGGGATGGAGTTATATAATGACCTGACTTATTTCCTTCGTACCGGATATGGTTATGAGGGTTATGCTAAAGCAAATTTCATGTGGAACTGTCAGCTGTCAAAAGCCTTTTTGAAGAGGAAACAGTTACTAATCCGCTTCAAAATATATGATATTCTTCATCAGGACATTTCTATGATACGTACGATAACCGCTACTGCCATTCGTGACACTGATTATAATGCACTGGGTTCTTACTTTATGGTGCATGCTATACTTCGTTTGAATATGATGGGAAAATAAGTAGAAATTAAATCTTCATAAGTTTGAAAACCACAGCAGGGTTTTGATTGTTGTATGTCCTACGTATAAAAACAATGTAAGGCTGGCTGAATGTTTCGACTGATAAAAAAGATAAAAGATAAAGGTCGTTGGCGCATTTTTAAACTGAAGTTGATTGATGCCCGACTGTACTTTGTCAGTATCTTCGTAGGATTACTGACAGGACTTGTGGCTGTGCCTTATCATTACCTATTACAGTTTTTCTTTAATCTCCGTCACGATTTCTTTGATTCTCATCCCAAATGGTATTGGTACATACCTCTTTTTCTTTTGATGTGGGGAATACTGGTATTCGTATCCTGGTTGGTAAAGAAAATGCCGCTTATTACCGGTGGGGGTATTCCGCAAACACGTGGAGTTATCAACGGCAGGGTTGATTATAAACATCCTTTTCTGGAATTGGTGGCAAAGTTTGTAGGTGGAATACTTGCATTAAGTACCGGGTTGTCTTTGGGGCGTGAAGGTCCCTCCGTACAAATAGGTTCGTATATTGGATATTTGGTATCCAAATGGGGGAGGGTGCTTAGCGGTGAACGGAAACAACTATTGTCTGCCGGCGCCGGTGCCGGGTTAGCGGCTGCTTTTGCTGCCCCATTGGCTTCATCATTGTTGGTGATCGAATCTATTGAGCGGTTCGATGCACCTAAAACAGCTATTACCACTCTTTTGGCAGGAGTAGTGGCAGGTGGAGTTGCCAGTTGGATTTTCCCGATCAATCCTTATTTTCATATTGATGCTATTGTACCGGGAATGACTTTCTGGGGACAAGTGAAATTGTTTCTTTTGTTGGCAGCAGTGGTTTCTGTTTTTGGAAAGTTCTTTTCTGTCACCACTCTTCAGGTGAAACGTATTTACCCTGCTATTAAGCATCCGGAATACGTGAAGATGTTGTATTTGCTTTTTATAGCTTTTCTGATTTCTATGGCCGAGTTTAATCTGACCGGAGGAGGGGAGCAGTTCTTGTTATCACAAGCTATGCATCCGGACACGCATATTCTCTGGATTGTCGGCATGATGCTGTTGCATTTTGTTTTTAGCGCTTTTTCTTTTTCTTCAGGTTTACCGGGAGGAAGTTTTATTCCGACGCTGGTGACGGGAGGACTTCTTGGACAAATCGTGGGATTAATTATGGTTCAACAGGGTGTTATTGCTTATGAGAATATTAGTTATATCATGTTGATTTGTATGTCTGCATTCCTTGTAGCAGTAATCCGTACCCCTTTGACAGCTATTGTACTAATAACCGAGATTACGGGGCATTTGGAAGTCTTTTATCCTTCTATTGTTGTAGGAGGATTAACTTATTATTTTACGGAAATGCTTCAAATCAAACCGTTCAATGTTATTTTGTATGACGATATGATTCATTCGCCTGCATTTAAGGAAGAACCGCGTTACACATTGTCTGTAGAAATTATGAGCGGCTCTTATTTAGACGGGAAAATAGTAGATGAACTTCGTTTACCGGAGCGTTGTGTAATAATTAATGTGCATCGCGACCGGAAGAATCTACCTCCTAAGGGGCAGACATTAATGCCCGGCGATCAGGTGCAAATAGAGATGGATTCGCAGGATATAGAGAAACTGTATGAACCTTTAGTCAGTATGGCGAATATTTATTAAGCATATGGTTGGCAGAATAAATTCATAACGGTACGGAAATGAATGAAACAGTGCGGATTTGAATTAAATGCTACATGGTGAAAAAATATCTATCATAAGTATCATTCATTTTAATAATCATTTCATTATCAGAAGAATAACTATGATAGATACCTTTTAAAAAAGGCATCTATCATAGTTTTATTGCAAAAAACAGCTATCTATCATGCCTATACTTTGTCTATTTTAGTGTAGTATTAGGTGAGATTACCCATTTAAAGGCATAAGAATGCACGTTTTATAGGATGACAACCTGTATTCTTAATAATCTATTGGGAGCGGTAATGTTTCTATAGCCCACGTATGCAGGCTGTACAGCCCGCATCTGTAGGCTGTATGGTTTACAAGCGTGGGCTGTACAGCCTGCATACGTGGGCTATAAACTTATCACCGTTAAAGTTGGATTATCAAGCCACGATCATCGGATTTATACAGGTTCATTGCAATAAAAACAAGCTATCTTATGCATATAGGGCCTTTATTCGGCTATTTTGTTGATGATAGATAACCTGTTTTTGCTGGTAAAAGCATGATAGATACCTTTTCAAACAGCTATCTATCATACTTATTCTTTTGATAATAAAATGATTATTAAAATGAATGATACTTATGATAGATGTTTTTTCACTATGTAGTATTTAATTTAAAACAGTGCAATAATGAATTAATTCCGTTAATGGGTCGCCTCTAATTAATTTGTTGGCAATACCATGACTATTCCATGCTTCTTAGCCATGCAATTTCTTCTTTCCATTTACTTTCATCCGGAGTTTCGAGTATTAACGGTATATTATCAAATCTGGAATCTTGCATCAATCTTTCAAAAAAAGCTTTGCCAATCAATCCTTCACCAATGCTGTCGTGGCGGTCTACATGGGTGCCTAGTGCTTTTTTTGAATCATTCAAGTGCATACCACGAAGATAATTGAATCCCACTTCCTTGTCAAATTCATCAAATACTTTATCGTATTCATTGACAATATCGTAACCTGCGGTATAAGTATGGCAGGTATCGAGACAAACACCTACCCGGTTCTTGTCGTTTACCCGATCAATGATATATTTCAACTGCCAGAATTCGCTTCCTAAATTACTGCCTTGTCCGGCAGTGTTTTCAATAACGGCTGTTACACCTTTTGTTTTCTCTAAAGCGAGATTAATGCTTTCTGCGATAAGTGACAGACAATCTTCTGTTGATACTTTATTGAGAGAGCTACCGGGGTGGAAATTTAAAAGTTTCAATCCAAGCTGTTCGCAACGTTGCATTTCATCCAGAAAAGCGGCACGGCTTTTTTGAAGTCCCTCTTCCTCCGGATGTCCCAGATTGATAAGATAACTGTCATGTGGCAGGATATATTCCGGTTGGAAAACATATTTCTCACAATTCTCTTTGAAGAGACTGATACTTTCTTCTGTTAGAGGTTTACTTACCCATTGACGTTGATTCTTGGTGAATAACGCAAAAGCATTTGCTCCTATTTCGTGCGCATTAATGGGTGCGAACTCTACGCCACCAGAGGCGCTAACATGTGCTCCGATATATTTCATTGTTCTTTCTTAATTTATTTTACTCTGCAAATATAACGTTTTTAAAGGAGTATATGTTTGTAGAGAGAACTCTTCTTGGTTACAATTCATAGGATCATGTACTTTATACTCTGTTCTTTATCTTTTATTCTCTATAAAAAATATCCCGTTATTCAATTTTCTATAAATTGAATAACGGGACAGTTTTTTGGGGGGAGAGATTAAATCTCAAAATCCGGTAAATAGTCTGTCAGGACTTTATTAACCTGTTTCCCTTTTACCTGATCTGTTACCGTCGTTGCACCTTCCTTTTTACCGGCATCGTAGTTTAAGGAAACTTTCTCCACTTTATTACTAACGTGAATAGCGGCTTTTCCTTTTTCCGTAAGGTTGCAAGTGATAGTCCAGTCACCTACTTGAATGATATTGCCTTTGCGAACTACCTGCATATCCGGACGGTTGTCTCCATGTGTATCCATCACAGTCAGGAAACGGGCGGTTTTGCAAGGAACAGTTGTAGAAGAGAAATGCCAGTGATTAGGATATTTCACTGCTTTTCCTTGTGCATTCGTCACATTTTTCCAGTTGGTCGGAGCACAGAAGAAAGTATCTACCATTGCCTGTTCCGTTTTTGCCGAACTGAAAAGATGGGCAACAGAGATACCGCCAGCTTTATTCCTTCCGGTTACTTTCACCTCATCGGTCAGTTCCTGTATTTCCATCGGTAATTCTACAGTATGTAAAAGGTAACTCCATGTAACAGCCTCCTTTCCTTCCAGTTCATCATAAATCACGAAAACTCCGGTACTTCCCAGTTGGATGATATGACGGCGGAACATATTCAGTTTGTTCTCATCCCATCCTTTTTCAGGTGTATATTGCGTACCGGATAGTTCTCCACGTTTCAGCCATAGGGGAGAAGTCACTTTACCATAAGCATTGGAAGCATCTCCTACCATATAAGCGATTTTTTCTCCTTCATACCAACGCGGAATCCAGCCATATCCTTCCGTTCCAATCTTTTGAGTCATTCCATTTACCAAAATGCTGTTGTGTGCACGGGTGTTACGGTAAGAATACATACAATGATCGTCCGTAAAACCTGTACGATGTCCGCTGCTGTAAAAAATGGCTTTACCTCCATAGAATGTATTAAAAGCATTCTGATTGGCCAGTGCATGGGAAGTGGAACCATAAGAACTGGAGCGGAACGATAACATGGCATTCTTATCTATATCTCCCAAAGAGGTATTCATCGTACCGATTCCCGTTTCATTGAATACTTTCGCCATGGGTAGTTCGGCAAGAGTATGTCCTTCTTTGGGGAGAACTTTCTTGGTTGTACAACGATACCAGGTCAAGTCTCCAGATTTTCCGAGGAAAGTTTTTTCCATGATATCCGGTTCCTTTTGCAGAATGGTACGTACATAAGCAGCCGCCCACGGATTATTACATTCACGTGCCAAGGCATCCGCATAACCTACTCGTGTACCGTTCGGCTTCATTTTGCTTTCATGTGAATTGCCTTGTCCTGCAGATTTTGAGAATGGAGGCTGCTGGTAGATGACGTAAAATGCATTGTTGTTATACCACGGATCGGCGAAGAAATCGAATCCGCTGATACGGGAGTAGAAAGCGGGAACTTCAATCAATGTGCGAAGATTGACCTGGAAATAAGAATCACCATTGTGCCATCCTCCATCCGCGTTGAGGCCCGGCAGACGGGATACCCATTCATTGTAGCAATAATCCACCCAGGTGGAAGCCATCGGGAGTTCGCCATACGTAGCAAATGCCGCCATATTCAAGATACGGAAAGTCATTTGCCAGACATGATTATCAGCAATGCGGTTTTCCAAGTGATTGACATATTCATGATAGAACTTCTTTCCATTGTCACGAATCGTTCTTAGGAGTAGTTTTCTCTCATTCGGAGTCAACAGATTGTACCATGCATCATACGCTGAAGTGCTCATGGACAGAATAGTAGAACGATTGAAATCTCCAGCAAAGTACTTACTTTTTTTCCAGGAAAGAATTTCGGAAAGACGCTTAATGCCTTCTTTGTAGTATACCTCATCTTTCGTTAGCAGGTAAGCGCGTACCATGGCTTCGATATTTGCTTCTTCACGGTCTACAATCTTACGACTTTCCCGAATCAGGGCAGAACGATATTGAACAATATTTGTCAACTTGACAACCTGGGTTGTATCAATTTCTTCTTCCAGATGTTTCAGCGGGTGGTTCAGGCATTTATCGGCTTTTCGGATATAAGCCTGTGCCTCCGGATTGTTTTTATTCCGTTCGATGATATTATCCCAATCTTCGGCATCAAGCAAGATGCGGGGATGAGTCTTGGGCAATTTGGTTAATACTTCCTGTAGAGAAGGAGGGTTGAATGTACGTATGTGTTCGTCTATATAAAAATGATAAACAGGTGACCATTCTTCTTTTCCTTCTTTGTTAACGTAGGCATGTTGCCAATACCATTTCCCTTTTTCAAAGAGTTTGAATGGGTTGAAAAATGCCCATTTTCTTTCGGCGGTAATCACTTCCGATTTAAATTCGGGGTCGCGTGCAATACGGATGCGGTAGGTTACTTCGGGTTTGTAGTCCTCTTCTTCAACTCCGTCCAATACAGCACCGAGGTGCGGGAACTTATCCGGCCACATAAAACGTGGGGGATTGACAGTAATATGCTGTCCGTCCAGAGGCGAAGGCGTTTCGCGGACTTCATGCATCAAGGTCTGTTGAGTCAGACGCATGATTCCTTTTTGTGCATATCCATTGGCGAATAGCAGAAGGGTGAACAAGAGAAAAATAGATATTCGTTGTTTCATCATATAACTTTGCTTTTATTATTCATCGCTTTGTTATTCAGCGTTGTTTGAACAAATCTTTCAGACGAACAGTCTTGTTATTAATCAGTGGACATGCCCAGAAACCGATAAAGGTGATATATCCTACAAAAACAAGGATAAAGAGCATACCCGTACGGAGTGATGTTGCATCTGCCAGTGTACTTACAATCATCGGACCACCGGCACCACCTACAATTGCCGAGCATAGTATACCTGCGAATGAACCGTGGTGCTGTGACGCAGAGTTCAGCGCCAATGAGAATACGATGGAATACATCATGGAGATGCTGAATCCAACAGCAGGGAAAGCAAGCATGGATACTTCCTTACTTCCGAATAATGCCGATAATAATAGGATGATCGTCAGAATTCCGGAAATTTGCAACAATCGTTTACTGTCAATTAACTTGAGCAGAATCATACCTACCAGACAACCGGCTGTCATCAATCCCCAGAAATAGCTTACGGCCTGTGCACCGTCTGTTTGTGGGTTAACTCCATGATATTGTTCCAAGAAGGTACTCATGAAGATTGAAGTTCCCTGTTCCGTACTTACATAGCAGAAAATTCCCAGGAAAAACAGCCATACATATTTCTGTTTGAATAAAGCCAGATATGAATCTTTAGACCCGCTTTTCTCGTCTTCTTTCAACTCGATCTTGGGAAAACGGGATACACCGACAGCTATCAGCATGACCAATAGCAGGATTGTAAATACCCAATAAAGAGATACCCACGGCATTTCCCGTGGAGTGACATCGGCCAACAGGTCGATAAAGAAACTCTTACCTGCTGTATATGTTGCCGGATCAAGTTCACGAATCAGATAAGTATATACCAGAGGACTTAGGAAAGAAGCAATGCCAAACATGAACTGTGCCAGTTCGGCGATAAATGCATAGTTTTCTTCTCCTCCTACGGTACGTTGGAGTGGATTCAATACCGTTTGTAACATGGCCATTCCCAGTCCGATGATGAAAGAAGAAGCCAATAACATCGGATACGTGTGCATGCAGGCAAATAGGATGGTGCCGATAAACGGCATCAGAAATCCACCGAATAATATCGGCTTTTCACCGAAACGGTCGATGAGCAATCCGGCAGGGATAGACATGATGGCATAGGCCAGGAAGAAAGAAGTCGGGATAAATCCCGCCATTGCCAGGTCACTTAGATTGAAGTTGTGGATAATATCCGGAATGAGTGGGCCTAGAATATTGGTGATAAACGAGATGGTAAACCAGAACGCCATAATCAGCGCCAGCATCCCTAAATTTTTTCTCATAATCTTAAATAGTTGATAGTTGATAAATGATAACTGATAGATGGAAGTTGATAATTAATTGATGATTGAGTATTTGTATGTTGGGATAACTTTCATTTACTAACTATCATTTATCAGCTATCAACTATCATTTATTTTTGTTTTCATTTGAAAAAGAGTGAAGCGGCTCCAATACTTCCGGCCTTGTTTCCAAGAGCGGCAGCTATGATTTGAGTATTCACGGCACAGTCGGGGATGGCGTAACTGCGGGCTTTTTCGCTTACTTTCTGAATATAAAAGTCTCCGGCTTCGGAAAGTCCTCCACCGATCACAATCTTTTGAGGGCTGAAGATATTAATGAATCCTGCAATTCCATGTCCCAGAAAATCACAGTGTTCTTCCAGCGATAGTTGTGCAATCTTATCTCCTTGTTTGTAAAGGCGGACGATCAGTTCTCCATTAATCTCCTCATTCGGGTAGGAGATACCTGCGTCTATTATCCGTTGACTGAAACGGTGTACCAAGGCGGAAGTGGAAGCATAATGTTCCAGACAGCCGACGGAACCACAGGCACAAGGTTCGCCATTGGCAATGAGAGGCACGTGCCCCAGTTCTGTCCCCCGGTTGGCATAACCGTTGAACAATTTGCCATCGATGACTACTGCACCGCCAATGCCTGTTCCTACTGTTAGGAAAACAACATGAGTGGCTCCCTGTCCGGCTCCATACATTGTTTCTCCTAATCCCATCAGATTGGCATCATTTCCTAATAAAGCCGGGAATCCGGTTTCCTTTTCAATGCGGTCCGCCAGATGTATGTTTTCCCAACCGTTGATGTTTTCCGCACCTCCCAGAACTATGCGGTTTGTAGAATCTACGATGCCCGGTGTACCGATTCCTATACCATTGATTTTGTAGCCTTGTTCCTGTGCAAAGGCTTTCACTTCATTGATAGCAGTAACCAACTGTCCGATGACAGCTTCTGCTGATACATCGGCTTTCGACGGTAACTTCCCTTGAAAGTAAAATACGCCTTCATTATCAATTAGGGCGTATTTTACAGAAGTTCCGCCAAGGTCAATTCCTATAGCGTATTCTTTTTCCATATCACCAAGTAATACTTAATACTTAAAAAAATCACACTCTTTCTGCCCAAATCGGTGAACTCCAAGCCCATTGTCCGTCACGTTGGCGAACGCGTACATAGTAGTAGTCCGTATCACGTTGCGGCTCTTTATCTTCCATGTAGTGTTCCAAAGTGAAACAGCTTTCCGGCATAGCACGATTGAAAAGGATCGCCTCGCTCAACCAACCGATCATGAAGTGTGAACGTGAACCTTTGAGCAACTCGCCCAACGTATGTTCAAACTTCTTGCCATTGAATTCGGCAATGATCTTACCGTCTTTGGGCATTTCCACATCCAGAATGACGGCTTGCATGGCTGCTGTAGTCGTATTCGGATTTTTGCTGCTATACATATCCAGTTCGGTTTCCTTGTTGCCAACGGATACGATACGGTTGACATGCGTGTGGAATTCAGTTTCACCTTCTTGCGGAGAAGTGAACGCTGCGCCACGGAAACAAGGAGTTACACTATGGATCTGTCCTTTGTCCACGGACAGTTTACCCTGCCAATGTACGTATTTCTCTTCACGATTCCAACCAAAATCAACTTTAACTTTGCAACGTACCGTATCACCTTCCGGGGCAATCGGAGTCAGCGGGCCATTCATGCGAGCTAAAATCTGTCCGTTCTTGACAATATCTACATAGTCGATACAGCTTTCACCTGTAACGTTCAGATAGATACGGCGGCTGTTACCGCGAACCACGTCACCCATGAAAGTGTCGTTGAGGCGGAAGTCGATAATAATTTTATCACCGGTTGCGGCACATACATGGCGGGTGCGGAGAGCTTCCCAAATAGCGTCGCGAGTCAATGACGGAGCCATGACACCGATACGACCGTCGCCATAGCTTCCCGGATAACCGGAATGTTGATCGGTAGAAGCCATGATACCGAATTTGTTGCCTAATTCAAGACCATATTGAATGGTTCCTTCCCATTGGCGCGGACCCATATCGTGTAGATAAGGATAATCTCCCTGATCGCTTTCTGCCAGACCATGACGGGAATACATTTCTACGAATGGGGTAATATCTCCTTCGGTAAAGCATTTCCAGTTGTAACCGCGATAGCCGCCCTGGTAACCCATGTGATGTGGAGTAATAAATACTTTGTGTCCTTTTGCCTTCTGTTTCCAGTCTTCGATAGAAGTACATTCCACAAGCGGTGCGTCGAGATCATAATTCAATGCAACATGGTCACCATGTTCCATGCTGTGGGCCTCGTATCCGACAAAAGTAAGGAATTCACCTTCTTTATTATATTCATTCGTCATTTTTACGTACTTCTCATAACCGCCTTCACGCAAACGTTTGAAAGCTCCTGTGTGATAATCAATCACCCATTTCAGGCGGGGATCATCTGCTCCGGGAATATCCGGCCACATAGCATGAGGAGTGACACTGACAAAATCCAATTGTCCTTTCGCTGCTTCAAAAGCGTCGCGCATGTCGCCGTGTCCGTATGTGATGTTGCAATGGTTATGTAAGTCGCCCCAGTACATTTTGAGGTTACTGGCTGACGGCATAATCTTTTTTGCTTCTTTGCTTCCAGCTGCGCAAGAACCCAGCAAACTGCCTGAAGCTGCCAATCCGAGGAAAGACCAGCCTGTGTTTTTTAAAAACTTTCTTCTATCCATGGTTTTATCTAATTTATTCGGTAAACTAATAATGAAGCATATTAATTCTTATTTATATGTCCTCCTCTTAGCGGTTTTGCATTTGTCGGCGATCACCTTTAAAGAGGACTTTTTCCTTTTCATCCGGGTCAGTATCTTTGTACTGTTTTTGAGTGTCCTGAAGTAGCTCCATCAGCTCTTTTTGTACTTTAGCATACTCCGGTTTGCCGAAGACGTTGTTCATCTCTCTCGGATCAGCTTTCATGTCATACATTTCCCATTCGTCAATATCGTTGTAGAAATGAATCAGTTTGAAATCTTGTGTACGGATACCATAGTGACGTTTTACAGAGTGTTCTGCAGGGTACTCGTAATAATGGTAATAAGCAGCTTTACGCCAGTCGGCCGGGGTTTTGCCTTCGTTGACCAATATCGGTTTCAAAGAAGCTCCTTGAATATCTGACGGGATATCTACTCCGGCAAAGTCGAGGAAGGTAGGAGCAAAGTCTACATTCATGCTGATTGCATTACTGGTACTTCCTGCTTTGATTGCTTTCGGGTAACGGATGATAAGAGGCATGCGCTGACATTCTTCATACATGAAGCGTTTGTCAAACCAGCCATGTTCTCCAAGGAAGAAACCCTGGTCGGAGGTGTAGACAATGATTGTATTGTCCAGTTCACCAATCTTTTCGAGATAATTCAGTAGTCGGCCGATATTTTCGTCTACTGCCAGAACCGTAGCCAGATAATCGCGCATATATTGTTGATATTTCCAGCTGATTAAAGATTTGCCTTTCAAGTCACCTTTGCGGTATTCGGCAATGCGCCCGGCGTATACAGAATCCCATTTATCCTGAACTTCAATAGGCATACGTTTATATACACTATAAAGACGGTTGGTTGTATCTTTCAGCATCTCTTCACGAGTCATCAATTTGAGATCCCAGTCGTTTGTCAACGTGTGCTCGATAGACATATCCTGCTCGCGAGCAGCTCTTCCACGACCTTCGTAGTCGTCGAACAGATTAGCCGGTTCCGGGAAAGTTGTATTATTGAATATGCCTAAATGACGGGGAGCGGGCATCCAGTTACGGTGTGGGGCTTTCTGGTGATACATCATGCAGAACGGTTTGTTCTTGTCCCGTCCTTCAAGGAATTTAATTGCTTTGTCGGTAATAATATCCGTAGCATATCCTTTTTCTACGATATGTTTTCCGTCTTCCCAGAAATCAGGATCGTAATAGTCACCTTGCTCATGTTGGCCGCTAAGGATACTCCAATGGTCGAAACCTTGCGGTTCGCTGATGAGGTGCCATTTGCCGATCATGGCAGTCTGGTATCCGGCTTGCTGAAGAAGTTTGGGGAATGTCTGTTGATCGCCGTTGAATGTACTTGCATTATCGGTAAAACCATTCTCGTGACTGAACTTGCCGGTGAGGATGCAAGCACGTGAAGGTCCCGAAAGAGCATTGACAGCGTAACAATTATCAAAGCGAATACCTTCATTGGCAATCCGATCCATATTAGGAGTTTGGATCAGATTGCCTCCATAACAGGACATTGCTTGAGTGGTGTGATCATCCGTCATCATGAAGATGATGTTCGGCTGTCTGACTTCTTCTTTCTTTTGGCTGTTGCAAGAAACGAGGCTTAGTGCTGCCAATGGGAAGAGTAGGGTAGAGGAGGTGTAATAGTTTTCCATAATGATAAGAAGCCTCTCCCAAGAAAAGGGGCAGGGAGAGGCTTTGAGGCTTTTTATAGTTTGTATTTTAATGACTGTTTCTTTCCGTTTACTTTCACTTCTACTTCCAGACCGTTTTCATCGAACGCTTTGTTCTTGAATTTAGCGTCAAATTTAGGGGCATCTGCGCTTTTCTTAACCGGGTAGATAACAGTGATGTAACGTACAGCTTCTTCGCCGTCTTTTCTCACGTTGAACGATACATTCATACGTTTGTAGCGTTTGCGATAAGCAGTTGAACACCATCCTGGTTCTTTCTTCATACTCATGCCAGCAGGGCCGAAGCATTGCAGTTTCATGTTGCTTCCATCCTCAAACTGTGTCAGGAACGTCATGTCTTCGCGGCTGTTGGCAATTTCTCCTTTCGGCATCTGATAGTGGAGATTGATAGAACCTTTACCGCTACCTGCCATTTCATCTACAATGACAAAGTAAGTGTTATCAACGAAGAAAACAGAACGACGGTGTTTCAGATTCTTGTAACTCGGATTTTCAGTCACTAAAGTCTGGATAGCACCTTCCGGTTGCCACAACTTAGTAACAGATTCTGTTGTATCGAGATTCTTGTTGTCCAGGGTTACTGTGTTGTGAACACAAGTCTGACGGTGCCAGTTGCGTTGTTCCATTACTTCGCCTTCACCGGCGTATACATACGAACCAGAATCCGGGAACAAATTCTTGCCGTTGAACCAAAGTTCAAATGTACCATTATCCGGCTGACAGTGCCAGAAAGCTTTCGGACCTGCCTTTACTACCATTTGGGTAGCATCCATTCCCCATGAATTACGGAATACAAAGAAGCCTGATTTCAGGAAACCTTTAGACATATAATCCGGCAATGCACCTTCTTTTCCTTCTGTAGCAAAGTATTTGATTGCCTGGTTCTTCGGGAACAGTTTACTCCATGACTTGTAGTTTTTCACCATTTCTTTCTTTGTTGTCAACTTGGCGTCGCTGAAACATGGATTGGTGTAATCAGGGAAAGAAATGTTTGCATAGAACATAATCATGTTTTCAATGGTATCCAAATAATCTTGAGGGAATTCCTTACGGAATCCGTTAGTATCTGCGATACCTAAGGCTTTACAGAAAATGTTAATAGCTGCCAGATGATAATGTGGGTCAAGTTCGAACTGTCCGCCATCTTCGTATACCTGTACGTGAATTTCACGGTTCAGAATGTCGATACCACTTTTTCTCCAAGCCGGAGCATCTTTGAATTCAGGGAAAAAGGCACCTGCATAAATCATGCGTTGAGCTTCAAACAGTAAGTGGTTGCCTTGATCCGAGTAATTAGCAAGGATATGTACAGCATGTTTGTAATAGTTCACTAGGAATTCTGTCAGGAAGTCCGGAGTGAAAGAAGGGGAGGGAAGGAATAACTGGAACTGTGAAGTCTGGTCTTGCAGACGATTACTCACTTCCAGAGGACGCCATGCAAAACGTACGTTTTCTACTTCACCTTTGATTTTTCCATCACTTACCAGCTCATATTCTTTCTTGTCCATCTTCACCAATGGATTCTTTTTAATCCAGTCGATATACTGGTGTGCCCATTCTTTAGCATATTTTTCATCACCGGATATACGGTAAGCTTTACCCATTGGAGTGAACCATTTGTGACGGTGCAACTGCCAGCGGAGCTCATTATCTTTCACCGGCCAGTATTGCCAGTTGATATCTTCTCCATAATTGTAAGAAGGTTGATAACCTTTATGTACGAAGAATGTATGTTTCAATCCGTCATCCGCCCATTGCTGTTCTTCTTTGCTGATAGTCACCTTGTTCAGATTGATATCCGGAGTTTTTACGTTGGTACGTGCACGGTAATAGTCCAGCAATGCTTTGGCAGCATCCTCATCTTTACCCTCCTGATGCAAAGCTTTTACTTTCTCCAGTCCCGGATAGTCTAGGTTAAGAAGAGAAAAGACTTCGCTTTTCAGTTCTTGGGCATAACCCTTGCTTACGAAACATGCGATTGCAAGCAGAACGATGTACTTTAAAGTTTTATTCATGATATAATAGGTGTTATAATTTTATGTATTAGATATCTTTGTAGTTGATACCTTTCAGATCCATGAATCTCTTCAATGCTTCCAGATAATAGTAGTCAGCATAGTTCAGTGGAGTGTCGATTTCAGAACCATTGGGCAGTGAACCTACGGAATGCATCAAAATGAATCCTTGATTGTCACCCACTTTTGCAAGATATGCATCACTTGACAGACTCTTCAGAATTTTTTCCGCATAATCCAGATATTTCTGTCCATCGGGAACCATTGTGCTTAGTTCGATCATTGCAGAAGCAGTGACAGAAGCAGCAGATACATCGCGTGGAGTTTCTTTGGTTACAGGAGCATCATAATCCCAATAAGGAATAGCGTCGTCTGTTTTTACGCGATCCATAATCATATCAGCTATATCCTTTGCAAAGTTCAGGAAGATACTATCATTTGTTTCGCGGAAACAAGCGGTATATCCGTACACAGCCCATGCCTGTCCGCGTGCCCATGAAGAATCATCGTTCTTGCCTTGGTGGGTTTGTTTTCGTTCTACTGTACCATCGCTGTTATAGCTTACTACATGCCAGCAAGTATAATCCGGGCGGAAGTGATTATGCATCGTTGTCATGGCATGTTTGATAGCGATGTCTTTATATCTATTGTCGCCTGTTGCTTTTGCTACATTGAACAGAAGATCAAGGTTCATCATATTGTCGATGATAACCGGGAAGTTCCATGTTCCGAAATCCCATGAACGGATAGCACCGATAGAATCATTGAAACGACCGCAAAGGTTATCGGCAGTTTCTCTCATCACAGCAGCGATGGTATCGTTAGGTGAAAGACGTTCTGCATTGCCGTAGCTACAGTTGACCATAAATCCCAAATCATGTGTACCTTTATAATAGCGTACCGGATTCAGAAGATTGGTATATTCGATTGCTTGAGTTTTCAGTGTATCGTTTCCTGTCAGTTCGTATGCATACCATAATGAACCGGGGAAGAAACCGCTCGTCCAGTCATAAACGTTGCAGAGGCGACGTTTGCCTAATTGCTCGGCAGTAGGTTGTGCACGTAGGGAATCTTTAAATGTTAATGAATCTCTTTCCAACTGACGGCAAAGGAAATCCATGTCATAGCCGGTACGGATGGAGCGTGGCAACATCCCTGTACCACTAACCTCTTCAGCAGAAAGTTGTAATTGGGCAGAAGCTACATCCAGTCCTTTTTTTATCCAACTGTAGTCTTCCTTTGGGGTTGTCTGGCACGACGCGAGTGCAATACTAACCGAAGCAAAGAGAACAAGTTTCTTTTTCATGTTATTCATTTTAAGTGATTGTTTTTAGAAGTTTTGTAACTGATGCAAAAGTAGGCGAAAGACCTAATTTTGTGTTACAGGATTGTCGAAAAGGCGTTTAAATAGAGCTTTTCAAGTTTTGATTTTGTTGAAAAAGGTTTTAAATATCTCCAATATGCCCTATTTAAGGCATATTGGAGAGAAGTTATAGAGATTTTGTTACCAACCAGGGTTTTGTTTGAACTGAATACACAAGTCCTTTTCACGTTGTGGAATAGGCAGTAATTCATGTTTGTTTTTCTCTGTATATTTATATAACAAATATCTGTAATTATCTGCAGAATCCCACCAGTTTGCTAAAGCAGCATTCGTTTTTTGTATAGTTTCATAATAGATGCCCCAGCGAACTAAATCCATACGACGATGACCTTCAAATGCTAATTCATACGCACGTTCTTTTCTGACTGCTTCACGGAAAGTTTCTTCATTTAAGTTTGAAAGGTCGCAGCTTCCTGTATTGCTAGGATATCCATATCCACGACGACGAACTTCGTTAATTGCAGCATAAGCTTCTGTGGTAGGACCATGTTTCCATTCATTCAGCGCTTCGGCATAGATGAGTAATACATCTGCATAACGTAAGAAATACCAGTTTGCGTTAGATTTATCGTTATTGATAACCCCACCTGTCTTTTGGTATTTTATAAGATCCCATTTGGCTGGTGTATAGTTTTGTTTTTCTTTTTGAGCTTGAGTGGGATCTTGGTCTTTTAATTTTGCAGATTCTTCCGTGTCACTTTTACCTTTAGCCCATAATACGTAATCGTCATCATACTTATAGTTTGCTACTGATAGATCGCGACGTTTGTCATTTGCATTTTTGCCGTCTCTCCAATCGAGCACGAATGTATGGACTACTTTCATATTTCCTGCACAACTACCTCGTACACCGGCGATAGCTGTTGTTTTTACTCCATTCCATTTGCCGATACGCCCTACAGGATCTCCAGAACCAGATACGGTAGGAGAATAGAATGAAATCTCGATTAAGCTTTCTGTTGGATCCCATACACTGCTACAAGTATTTTCCCATAACTTTTCATAATTGCGCAGTAATGAATGTTTGCCGGATTCGATGAGGATACGTGCTGTTTTGGCAGCATCTTCCCATTTTGCTGTATTTTGTACAGGATATCCTGCCCATGTAGCATACACTTTTGCCAAGAGCCCAAGTGCTGCCCCTTTACTAAAACGATATGATGTGTTCTCACGAAGCTGATCGTCGATTGCATATGGTAGGACTTCACTAGCATAAAGAAGATCGTCTTCAATAAATTCATATACTTTATCAGGAGTAGCCTGTGTAAAAGTAGTAGGAGCTTGATAAGACATCTCTGTACTGGTAATCAAAGGAATATTTCCATAACGACGAACTAACTCGAAATAGAACATGGCTCTTAACGCTCTGGCTTCGGCTATATAAAGAGTTGCGATTTTTTTATCAGTAGTATTATAAGTCTCTATTTTTCCACTAATACGTTCCAGGAAGTCGTTTGCTCTGTAGATACCTTTATAAAGAACTTGCCATGTTTGTTGAATTTCTACTTGGGTAGTAGGAAAAGCGTTATTGACAATGATACGATAATTCGTTATATCGGAACCTTCTCCTTGAGATATATCTGTTCCCATGTTGAACAAGAAAGATAGATGATACCCGTATGCAGCATCTTCAACAGTTGTACGATATACTCCTAATAGAACATCTTGTGCTTCTTTAGCATTAGTCATGTAATTCTTCTTTTCCATTTCGCTTCTTGCCTCTTCATCTAATGAGCATGAATAAGGTAAAATGCACAGAATGGACATTGCTATGTAATATATTAATTTCTTCATATTATTTTCTCATATTAGAACTGTAAATCAATACCAAATGTAAATACTCTACTCTTAGGATAAGCACCCCAATCCAGTCCGGGAGTCATAGGACTTTTGCTGGCTGTACTTACTTCCGGATCATATCCGCTATAGTTGTTAAGGCAGAAGAGATTTTGTCCGGTAGCATATACGCGAAGTTTGGATACATGGAAACTACGAGTCCATTTATGAGGCAGTGTATATCCTAGTGTTATATTCTTTAAACGTAGGAAAGAACCATCTTCTACAAATCGTGAATACACATCGTTTACTACGTATCCATTGTAGCGAGGTACCTTGTTTGAAGCGTTTGTCGGACTCCAACGGTCTGCTACTTCTGCTAATTGGTTTCTACGTTGTGTATTGGTTTGAGTTGCATACAAACGGGTTGCATTATAAATGTCATTGCCGTAATTGAATTGCAACATAAAGCTAAAATCAATACCTTTATAGTTGAATGTGTTAGTGATACCACCATACCATTTAGGCAAAGCATTACCGATAACAGTACGGTCTTTAGTTGTTATTACTCCATCACCATCTTGATCTTTATATTTAACTGCTCCCGGAGACAATCTGTTTCCAAGACTTGGATTGCTTGTTACGCCTTCCTTTAATATTAAAGTGCTGGAACCCGGAACTGAATAAAAATCTGAATATTGATAAATACCATCAAATTCATATCCGTAAATCAGACCAAGCGATTGTCCGACAATAGCCATATAATCATATGAAGTGAAATTGCTATCAAAGCCAGAACGTGCTTGCATGTAGTTTACTCCTGACGCCAGTGACTTCAATGTATTCCTGATGAATGATATATTAAAGTTGGTTTGCCAAGTAAAATTCCGAGTTTGAATATTGGTGCTGTTTAAACTTAATTCAATACCCTTATTTTGAATTTTTCCTACGTTTTGCATTTGTGAGTCAAATCCTGTAATATGTGCCAGTGATTGTGACAATAGCAAGTCTTTTGTATTCTTGATAAAGAATTCAGCGGTTAAATTTAGGCGGTTGTCAAAGAAACCTAAGTCAATACCTAAGTTAGTAGTGTTTGATCCTTCCCATTTCAAATTCTTATTTCTAAGTTGTTTAGGATTTAAAACAGTAACACTACTATTGCCTATGCCATATTTATTTGCTTCATATAGGTCCAGAGATAGATAGTTAGGTATATTGTCATTTCCTACTGTACCCCAACCTAAACGAATTTTGAAATTTGAAATCCATTTAATATCTTTCATGAATGCTTCTTCTGATACACGCCACGCTGCAGAGAAAGAAGGGAAGAATCCCCATTTCTTATTTGATGAGAATACCGTAGAACCATCGGCACGTACTGTTGCTGTAAATAGATAACGATTGTCGTAATTATAGTTAGCACGTGCATAAAATGATAATAACGTTTTATCATAGTAAGTACTTTCAACCTTACTTGGAGTTGCACCTAGCCCCATGTTGTCATTTTCCATTTGATCGAAAGGGAATCCCATTGCTTCACCTAACAAATATTCTGTACTTTTGTAGGATACTTCGTGTCCTAGCATGACATCATAATTATGTTTCTTTACCTTTTGTTTCCAGGTTAAAGTATTAAAGTTGGTCCAGCGTACATCGCGTTGCATGGTTGTACGTCCATAAGGTTGTTCACCATTACGATATGCTTCCTTAGAGCCATTTTTATAAAAAATGTCAGTGCGGCTATTGGTTGTATTATATGTCCCGGCACTCTTAAAAGTAAGTCCTTGTATGATCTGCCAGCTTACAGATGCATTTCCAGACCACATTTCGCCACGTTTATTGTTAGTTACAGATTGAGTTTGCATAACAGGATTAACCTGTGCTAGGCTTTCGCCTGTTTCTAGCATTTCCGGGTCAATGGCCGAATGCAATAATTCTTCGTCGGTTAGCTTATTTCCACCTGTGGGACGTGCGCTAAGTATCTGAGCTAACATATTGAAGCGTCCGGAATCAGCTGTTGTTCCTACACCTTTACGATTAGTTAAAGCATAGTTAATAGTTGCATTGAACGATATATTTTTATTAATCTTTTGATCTATACGAAACTTAGCTGTTGTTTTGTCAAAACCGCTGTTGTTGAAGATACCGTTTTCTACATAGCGAGAAAAAGCCGCATTATATTGTGTATCATTGCTACCACCTCTAAGAGAGAAATTATGATCTTGAGACCAAGTCGGGTTGAAAGTCTCTTCTTGCCAATCTACTCCTTTTACGCCTACATAATCTTCTAATGAATGGTATCTAATTGGTTTTCCGGCATCATCAAATTCTTTGTCAGAAATGTAACTGCTCAAGAGATCATTATTAACTTCACCCTGTAATTTCACAAATTCGTAGGGAGATAATACATCCAATGTTTTAGAGATTTTACGATAACTTGCAGAACCATTATAGCTAATTTGTGGTTTCCCGCTTTTTCCTGATTTTGTTGTAATCATCACAACACCATTTGCTGCACGTGCACCATAAATGGCAGAAGATGAAGCGTCTTTAAGTACTTCAATAGATTCAATATCTGAATTTGATAAATAATCAATGTCGTCTACCTGAAAACCGTCTACAATGTAGAGCGGGCTTGAATCACCTGTCAGACTTCCTACACCACGAATGTTGATGTTGAACCCTGCACCAGGAGTACCATCTGTAGATGTGATTTGCACTCCGGCTATTTGTCCACCTAATGCACCTGCTACAGAACTTGTTTGAAATCCTTCAATATCTTTGGCAGCAACAGAAGCAACAGAACCTGTCAAATCGCTACGTTTCATCGCGCCATATCCAACTACTACTACCTCATCTAGTGCCTGGTTATCTGGAACCATTTTTATATTAATGGATCTTTGACCATTGAATTTTAGTTCTTGTGTTTTATAACCAATGTAAGAGATAGAAATTGTAGCTCCTTTTTTTGCTTTTAGAGTAAATTTTCCATCAAAATCTGTGATAGCTCCTGTCGAGGTGCCTTTAGCTTGTATAGTTGCTCCAATAAGAGGTGTGTCTGTTTCGTCTACAATAACACCTTTTAAAGTTAATTCTTGAGCATATACGCTGATTGTGACTATCAGTGCTAAGAGGGTGAAATACCCTCTTATGCTTATTGATTTAATTAGATTGTTTATGTTATACATAATTTCTATTTTTAACGTATTAGTATTTAGAAGTTAGGATCGAACCAGATGATTAGCGGGAACACCTGACTACCTTTTTGAGGATCTGCTCCAGTTTTATCGAAAGTCATCTGACCTGTGAATATACCATTAGGATACTCTCCGTCTAAAACCCATTTATTAGGATTCAATTTGAGGGCAAGCCCGTTAGTAGGATCAACATATCCTATAGCATAACTTAAAGTGTTTTTATTTTTCTCTATATTGGCATAATAGGAAATAGCATTCCTGGAACCTGTGTTAACCCCTCTACCAGAGTCTTCTCCGAATTTAGTCCAGAGAGTGTTCAGGAAGTTAGAAGTTTTAGGATCGCCATTGGTAAATGTACCGCTAATTGCCGTATAGTTAAATGAACGTCTGTAGTCTAAAGTGAACAATGATAAAGCTTCCGCATCTATACCTTTAATAATTGGTTTTTCAGAATAAGTACTATTACCAATTGTTTTTGGATTAACTTGGAATACAAATGGATTATATAATACATGAACACCAGCTATAACCAAGTCATAATGTATAAAGACAGGTACTTCCAGTGAGAATTCAGAATCTTTGTCTTCACCAACAGTGGCTGTAACAAAGAAGAATCCTGAACCATTTGTGGCTACTGGATCTGTTGCATCTAATCCTGGCCATATAGCATTTGCAAATGAAATCTTACCATTTTCATCTATTTCCAACTTATCACAGTTCTTTCCGTTTCTGATACTCCATCGTACATTTTTTCCTGTGATATCTGTAGTAGGAGCTTCTATTGTGAATTTACTTAGAATCGTAGCAGCATCGGCTGCTTTATCTACTGTGATTCTAAATTGATTGGCATTGCTTATTGCATCTACCCCAATGTTATTTCCGTAGCGTATGAAGCTAAATTTATTCGGATTATTCTTAACCTTTAAGTTGAATGACGCTTCTTTTGAATTTTTAGTATTAGATGCAGTCACTGTAATGGTATAGTCTCCGTTTGGTATGGTGTGGCCTTTCTTTGCAGATACTACTCCATTTTTGTCAATAGACAACTGTTTATTTAGATCATCCTTTAATGTGAACGTAATCCCATCTCCTTCAAGTCCTTCATCAGGAGTTACTTTTAATGGTGATGATTCATATATTTCTACATTCACAGGATAGCTAAAGTTTGCTACAGGTACAATTCTGTTTACTACTTTAAGAGTATATACATTGTTAAATGATACTCCATCTGTAGCATATTTATTTGCTACTTTTACAGATATTACATATTCCTGACCTATTTCAAAGCCGTGATGTTTGTCGACAGAGAGTACACCTGTTGTCGGATCAATTTTAATTTTATCCGTTGATGGTTCGATGCTTTTAATAGAATAGGCTATATTTTCCAAAGAGCCTTTTAGCATTGGAGCTTCACTTTTGAAAGTGGTTTCGGGTCCTTCCGCTGTTTCAGCTTCTATCAATCCTTCGTTAGGTTCATAAGTTAATCCTAAAGGTTTAGATGTGACATTGATAGTCAATGCATTCTCAAAGATTCCTTCATCTTCAGACGATGCGCCGGTAGTGAGTTTTAATGAAAGAGTATGTATTCCAGGTGCAATATCGCTTCCTCTTACAATTGTAATTTCTCCTGTTTGGGAGATATTGAAGAATGAAGAAATGTCACTTTTTGCTATTTCATATTTGGTAATAGATACATGATTACCATCAGTCTTAACTTGTGCTGTAGGTAATTCTTCCGTGCTTTCTGCATCTGAAACAATGCTGTATTCTATTTGAATTTCATTAGGTTCTACAGTGATGCCATCCGGTACAGGTTTCATCATGTTTACTTCTACAATATCCTTGTACTCATGATACGAACCACCAGCCATACATGAAATGGAAATTTTATATAAGCCTACCGGTGTGTCTTTTGCACTATTGATTTCAATAGCACCGGTTTCTTTATTGATAATAAAATCACTACCCATATAAGGTTCACCGTTTAATGTGATGCTTGTGATTGTAAAATCGGAAGGAACGCTCCCTTTGTAAGAAGGCTCTGAAATGATCCCGCTCATAGATGGACCTATATCGGTCATGCCTAAATAATAAAGTGCGAAACCAGTAGTGTCAGTGGTATCCTCATCTGAACAAGATGTATAGGTCATGACTAATACAACTGCCATCAAGACACCTAAAAAATGAGAAATGTCTTTTAGTAATTTAGATTTCATATTATATGATTATTAGATTTATTTTGAAGAAAGATCGTACACTGTACCTTTGACTGTGACTTGAATAGATACCCCTTCTGAATGGAACGTTCCAGCCGTTCCATCTTCATTATCAGTAAATTTGGCATCAACTTTCAGCTCCTCCCGTTCTGTATCGTTTTCAAATGGGCAGAGAATTGTTATATAGCGGGTTGCGCTGATTTCAATAGGCGTAATTTTAGGCTGACGAAGAGTGATTTGGTAGCCTAGACGTATAGGACCATCTTCTTTGTCTGTGTTTGTAGATACTACATTGGTCACATCTGTTGTAGATAATGCTTTGGCTGTTAGATCTTGACTCGTTTCTGTAAATGTGCCAGCAAAAATATTATTACTAGCAAAATTAGTGTATGCCTGATAATACTTATTATTGTTTACAGATGTTTGCAGATTTTTGTCAAATACAGAAGGAGTATCTTTATCACTAAGCAGATGGAAATTTATATTTGTCTTAGTACCAAGCGTAGATGCGCCATAACCTTCGTCTACAATCACAAAGAATTTCTGATTAACAAAGAATACAGTTCTACGGTGGGTGATGTCATCTGATTGTTGGTTTTCCGTAACTAAAATGTCTACATTATTTTTAGTTTCTAATTTGATCATTTTTCCTTCCATTACGCCACCTTGGCCGGTTGGCTTAGCAACTCCAATGGTTTTACTCATAATAGTCATTGTATTATGATTAACAGTTGAAGCGTATTTAGTACGAGCAGCTCCAGTATTGTAGGTAAATACACCTGCATCAGGGAAGAAGTTACGATCTTTGCGGTATAAACCGAAGGTTCCATTGTCAGGTTGGCAGTGCCATTGATTGGTAGGATTGTAGTTGTTCTTTAGAATCATCATGGTTGCATCTTTATCCCAACCGCTGCGTAACATATAATAACCAGAGGTGCTATAAGCTTTAGTTGTGTATGAAGGTTTACTTCCGTTCTTTCCTTCTGTTGCTACCCATAATAGCTCATTATTGTCAGGATACATAGCAGAATATTCCTTTAGCCTATTCAACAAAGTGCTTTTAGAATATGAAGCTGAACGGGTATCATTGAAATTGTCTATAGTATAATTAGGGTAAATCATATCCATAACAAATTCTGTTGCTTTCTTTAGTTTGCTGATGTAGCTGGGAGACAATAAATTAGTTTTGTTGTTAGCTTGAGCTATAAGATATATTTCTCGGAAGTCACTAATGGCAGCAGTATGATAGCTAAAATCTAACTCATATTCCACTCCATCATCATTAAATTGTGTGTCTAATGATTCGTTTAATCCTTGTGTTCCTTCTGTAGCCCATGTTGATGCATTCTTAAATTCCGGCATTAGCATGCCAGCAGTGGCTACGGCTTGATATTGAGAAATTAAGATATTGCCACTTTGATAATAATTCAATCGAATACACTCTACCTCTTTTTCAAATGCAACCAAGAAAGTAGAAAGCCATTCCGGAGTGAAATTTGTGGAATGAATAAAATAGGGCATAATGTCTACTTGGGAAAGAACTCTTTCTGCTACTTGTAGGCCTTTCCATTGATAGTCTACATCATTTTCGGAACCGCCAGCTGGTGGGAATATGGTTCCGGGAGTATATGGGAATGTTTCGATCCAACTGCCATATGCTTCAATCCATGATTGGATATATTTTTCATCTTTACTAATACGGTATGCTTTTGCTTGGGGAAGCATCCATTGATGGCGATGAAGTTGGTATCTGAATTCTTGCTCTTTTTTCTGTTTATCTTCGTTGGCATTCCAATCTATTTTCTTTGCAGATGCATCATAGAAAGAATAATATGTTTCTAGTTTAGTTACTTCATCTACACTTTCGGCGAATCCTTTTACATAGAAACGATGTTCAAGTGCTTGATCGGCAATGCGTTGATCTTTCTCGGAAATTGTTGGGTTAATCAAGTTGACATTAGGGTTGTTTACGTCTACTCTTGTTCTATAATACTCTAGTAATTCGTTAGCTGCATAATAGTATTCTCCATTTTCATAGAATTTTTTCACTTTCTCTAATCCTGGGTAATCGAGGTTAATGATCTCAAATAACTTTGAGTCTACAACTTCATTAGGTTTGTTTTCAGGAAGTATTTCTACTCCTGGACTAACTTCACCTGTTAATAAGTCATCATCATCATCTACGCATCCGGTAAAAGCAACGGTTGCGAACATACAAATAAAGAAGATGTTCTTCATACTTTATTAGGTTTTAATTATTAAAAGTTATATTTTACTGTTTGCAAAATTAGCTTATTAAATTATAGACTACAGTCTGGCTTGTTCACACTTTGTTCAAAAATGATTTTTTTGATATTAAATTTGTTGAATCATATATTACTTCTGTCTAAAAAGCCTGTTACGGATCTGATAGCAGGCTTTTTATGTATCATAATGTAATCTAATCTACCAGTGTTTACAAGGTTGGTTTTGTACATTTTTACCTCCTCTGGTGAATGATTTTTAATCCATAATGATTTTTAGAAGTATGAGGAATCGGAGAAATGATAAAATCTGGCTTTTCTCCTTGGGGGGAAATGAAGACCTCTTCTCCTTTCTTTAAATCAATTTGGAAGGTGTTGTTTGGGAATGATTGTATAGTGAAGTTTCTTTTTCCTTCAAAAATAGGGTTAACTATATCAGTCGTTACAATGCAAGGCTCTCCTGCCAGACTTTTAATATGGATAAATTGTGTCTTTCCTTGCTTTCTACTGGCAGATACTTTAAATGCCCCTTCCGTGCGCAGACCTGAATAAGCAATGTCTTTCCATGTAGCGGGGATAGCTGGGAAAATGCGAATCTTTCCCCCCCAACTCTGTAATAACATATCGTGAATGCTTTGGGCGGCAGATAAAGGTGTCTCAATAACTGGCCCACTTTCTTTATACATAGTCGTCGAACTAAGAAATTTACCAAATAATTTATTTAGATAGGCTAGTGCATCGTCTCCCTTTCCGATAGCAGAGGAAATGGAAGATGCTCCTGTGCATGAGTAACCTAGGAGAGCTGTGGGCTTGCTTTGCCAAAAAGACAATGATTTCTCAATCATTTCAATATCATTCGGTTGTTCTTTATTAATTAAGTATAGAGGATAAATAGCAAGTAAATGTGAATAATGTCTGTGTGAGAAAGCATACGGCATATCTTTTCCGATAAGTAATCCATTCTCGTCTGTGGGGTAAGGAGTCAGTTTAAGAAGCACATTTTTCCATGTCTCAATCAATGAATCTTGGATATTCAGACGATGGGCTGATTCTAGTAGTGTTTGGCATCCCCAACGTAGCAGAGCGAGGTCGAAATTGCAATCTTCCACGGTGTCATATTCGGGGGAGTAAGTTGCTGGGAGATGAAGTTTTCCATCGTCTCCTTCTTTCAGGAAATGCAAATAGTAGTTGATTGATTCTTTTAATAAAGGAAATAATTTATTTCGTAAAATATCATCATCCATTTTATGTCGGTAGATAAGCCATAGGTTGTGACAGGCCCATGGAAGTAGTCCTACTTGAGCTTTGCCTTTTCCTGGAATTCCTACTTCTGTAGTCATACATTCCAAATTGGAAGCAACCCCTATTCCTAATGAGTTATGGCGGTAAGCTTTGGGAATGTTGAGGCGTAACTGATCTATATGATTGTAGAGGGCATTTTCTAAAGAAGCTGCCAGATCTAGATGGTCGGAAGTATTCAGTGCCCAATAGGTAAGTTGAACATTGAGATTCCACCAGACATTCGGCCATGGGGTTTCGGTTAGCCACGGGCCTGTGTTATCTATTAGAGCACGATCACCACGTGTTGCAGAGGCTAATTTATACATCTGTATCCAGTAGAAGTTTTCTTTTTGTGCTTCCGGCAGTGTTATGAAACTACTAGGATAGAAAGTATTCCACCATTTACGATGTGTTTTTTGCATGGGGTGATAACCTTTACGTATAGCTTTTCGGATTTCAGCTTTGCATATTTCACTCGAATTGTTTTGAGGATATGTATGTGTTAGGTTTATCCATAAGGTGCGTTCTGTTTCGGGGTTATGTGTTTCTTGCCATCCAATGCTCGTTTCTCCTCCTGCCAATAATTTCTGGACAGATAGATTGACTTCTTTCTCATTACTGATTTTTGCTGTCGGATTAAGTTCGTAATCTTTTGGTATTTTATTGGCTTTTCCTTGTCTTTTGAAAATCAAATAACGAGGACTATTAGCTTCAGCTGCTATCCATTCCCATTGGAAGTCATGTTCGTCTCCTTCTGTTGTTGCTTTTACTATTATCATCATTTCATCCGCATGGACAAAACTTCGCAAGTGGATGACTCCTTTAGTTGTCGTAATATCTGTTGAAACTTCAGCATTCCAAAGGTCAAGATGCATCGTTCCATTGATTATTTTGCCCTTAGGATGTAGGGCAAAATGTCCGGTAAGTAGTCTAGGGATTCCGAATACATCTCTTTTAGTGCGGTGATCATGTACATCGCAGTTGCCTGTTTCTAAGCGCAAGTAGTTCTTTCCAGGTTCTTTATAAATCATTAGCCCAAGCTTTCCGTTACCTAAAAAGGCGGAATCATACCAATATTCGGGTAACTTTTCCCATATCATATCTTGTTGACTCATAAATTGGGGCCAGTCAATATCTTGTTTTATAGTTGCCGGGTGAGCATTCACAAAAAGAATACTGATTAATGATAAAAGTAGGTAAGAATACAGTTTGTTTAAATAATTCATAGTATGCTTTTTCATCTATTAATTAATAATGCTCTCTCTGCAAATATATAGAGTATGACAATTTTACGACTATTGGTATTGTTGAATAGTCTTTCATTTTTGTCTAATGTTTTTGTTTGTATGGGGTAAAGAATGTATTTCTTCTTTAAAGGTTGAAGATTTTCGGGAATTAGCTTTCAGTATTCGTTATGTAGAATATTACTCCTTTTAGATACAATAATGATCTTATTGGCTACTTTTAAGTAATAGCTTCCCTATTGATATTTATTTCATTGCCTAATGAGTTTTCGTTTGACTTAAGTCGAACGATAGTTTAACTAAAGTCAAGCTTTCGTTCAACAACTGTCAAACGAAAGCTCGCTTGGTAATAAGATAAATAATGCTAATAAGAGAATAAATTGAAAGCTGCATAGTAATGTATTATTATCAGTAATAGCATTTTATGTTCTTTTCCGAACCGAAATGAACATAAATCTCAAGCCAGCAGATTCATATTCGGAATTCACTGATTTATCCTTTTATTTTCTTAATATACTCCGTGGGTAAACATCCGAAATACTTCTTGAAACTCGTAGCAAAATAAGACGGTGTATTGAATCCTACCATTGTACTGACTTCTGCTATTGTATAGCGGCCATCCTTGAGTAACTTTGCTGCTTCGTTGAAACGGATCTTTCGTATAAAATCGATAGTCGATTCGCCTGTGATAGCTTTCAATTTAAGATGCAGGTTAGAACGACTCATATTCATTTCTCTGGCAAATTCGTCAGTAGAGAATTCAATATTATCCATGTTTTTTTCTACAATAGCTACGGCACGTTTCAGTAAAGCTTCATCCATGGCGTTAAACGTAATCTTTTCCGGTTCCACTTCCAGGGATTTGGAATACCGTTCAAGCATACGTCTACGGGTACGCATCATATTCTGTATCTTCGTAGTCAGGATAGCAAGTGAGAATGGTTTCGGGATGTAATCATCCGCACCCATTTGCAGACCTTCCATCTGGTCTTTGACTTCGCTTTTAGCAGACAGGATAATCACGGGAATATGACAGGTACGGATATTTTGCTTCACATTCTTACACAGTTTGATACCATCCATCACAGGCATCATGACATCAGTTACAATGATGTCAACTTCATTGTCTTTCAGTTTTTCCAAGGCTTCTTCACCATTCCCGGCTTCCAGCGTATTGAAGAGTTCTGCAAGTCCGCTGCTAAGATAATGGCGGATTTCATTATTGTCTTCTACAATAAGAATAGTGCCACGCTTCTTGTCACCGGCTTCGATCGTTTCGTTTTCGACCTTTTCCGTATCAATGAAATACATTTCTTTCGAGTTGGTGGAATATACCTGACCTTCCTCATTCAGAGTGTCATTAGAAGCCAACTCGGAGGATTTATAGGTATTTATGTCTTGTGGCAGATAGACAGAGAAAGTACTGCCTTTACCCTCTTCACTATCCAGTTCGATACGACCATGGTGCAATTCTACCAGACGTTGTACCAGTGAAAGACCGATACCACTTCCTACATGCTCACTCTCTATCTGATAAAAACGTTCGAATATTTTTCCCTGTTTGTTGATAGGAATGCCAATACCGGTATCACTAACTTGCAGTACCAGCCAATTATTTTCCTCTTTTAATGTCACAGTGATACTTTGACCACTTTCCGTATATTTGAAAGCATTTGAAAGCAGGTTATTAACAATCAGTTCCAGATAATTAGGATCAAAAAGTTCCTCTTTATCTTCCAATTCGGAATGGAGAGTATAAGTAATCTTTTTGTGGTGCGCCAGTTTATCATAGAACAAGAAATTATCTTGTATGAGTTGATGTGCATTCTCTTTCTTTACTTTTAACTCGAAAACTCCCAATTCGGCGCGGCGATAATCCATCAATTGATTGACAAGATGTAGTAGGCGATTAGCGTTGCGTTGGATATATTCCAGTTGATTACGAGTCCAGCGGTCACTGATCTTATTGATTATTTCTTGTAGAGGAGCTAAGATAAGAGTCAACGGCGTGCGAAGCTCATGGGAAATATTGATGAAGAAACGCATCTTCATCTGGTTGATTTCTTCTTGATGTTCCTTATCCCTGCGTTCAATCTCCAACTCTGCCTCCATGCTTTTACGCATCCAGAAGAAGCGGAAGACGAAAGTGATAAAGCCGATAAAAATAGCGAGGAAAAGCACGATTGCCCACCAGGTCTTGTACCATATAGGGAGAACAATGATTTCTAACATCGTAGGTACAGTGTTCCATTTCCCGTCACTATTAGCAGCTTTTACCAGAAAATGATAAGTGCCTTGCGGCAAGTTGGAATAGGAGACAGCACGTTTGTCTGTCAGATAATACCACTCTTTATCATATCCTTCCAATTTATAAGCGAAAGTATTGTGTTGACCTGAAATATAGTTGGATACCACAAATTCAAGTGTAAAAGCCGTTTGCCATGATTTTAGCGTGATACTTTCTGTTTCATTGATATTCTTAGTCAAGATACCGGTTTCATCATCCGGACGGACTGTTTTGTTAAACAGTTGAAGTTTAGTGATAACTACCGGAGGAGTGTAAGGGTTGTCCAGTAGGAGTTCCGGGCGGAAAGTTGTGATACCGTTGATACCTCCGAAGTACATTTGTCCGTTAGAGGTGCGGCAGAATGAAGAAGTATTAAACTGATTACTTTGCAACCCGTCGGATTCCGTAAAATTGCGGAACTTCTCTGTCTCCGGATTGAAACAGGAGATACCACGGTTGGTGCTTACCCAGAGACGCCCGAAAGTATCTTCCAGGATACCGTAGACCACATTATTGGGTAAACCGTTAGCTGTTGTATATCGTTTGATTTTCTTCTCTTTTTCATTAAAACAGTAGAAACCTTCACGCGTACCTACCCAAATGATGCCATTGGCAGCTTCATAAATGCAATTGGTAAACATCTTTGTTACAGATGATTCCGGAAGGATAGGAGCTTTTTCTATTTCGATCCCTTCCTGCTGAAAGACTGATATACCTTCTTCACCACCGATCCAAAGACGTTTACGAGAATCTCTGAACAGGATTGTGATTCGTTGTGAAGTAAATGGCGTACCGTCTTTTTCTTTATCTATGGTGGTGAAGCTCCGTTTCTCCGGATTAAAACTAACCAGTGCACTTAAAGTTCCTAATAAGATACTACCTTCTTTGTCAGGAAGAATGGCATACACATTTTCATTGACCAACTGGCTATTCAGCTGATTGAAACTTTCCATTTGTCCACTGTTGCGGTGGAGAACAGTCAGACCACCGGCATGTGTTCCTATATATACAAGTGATTTTTGTTCGTCTACATATACGGCTTTGATATTGTTGGAACCAATACCGATTTCCCGTTCGTCTTCCTGCAGGATATAGTGTGTAAACTGTTGTGTCTTTGGATTATATAGATTCAATCCACCATCATTTGTTCCTATCCATAAGTTCTTATTCTTATCTTCGGTAATGCAACTGACTACATTGTCACTTAGAGAATTCTTATATGGAATACGTTGGATATTCTTGAATCTGTTGCGGATCGGATGATAATAGTTTAGTCCTCCGAAATAGGTTCCAAGCCACATTCCGCCCTGCGAATCCATAAAGATACTGCGGACCGAACGCTGTGACAGACTGCCGCTTTCTACCGGACTACTGCTGTAAGAAACGAAAGAATCGTTTCCTTCATGATAAATGTTTAGATCATTGAATGTTCCTATCCATAGGCGATTTTGCGAATCCAATGCCAGAGAACGGATATAATTGGAACTGATACTTTTAGGATTGGAAGAAGAATGATGATAAGCTTTGACTTCTTGTGTTTTCGGGTTAAATAGAAGTAGACCGGCTCCTTCGGTAGCTATCCAGATGCGGGTAGGAGATTGTTGCAAAATGGCTTGAATCTGTTTAGTGCCCGTTATCGGAGTAATTCTTTCCAGTTTCTTTTGAGGAATGGAGTAGCTGTAAAGCCCGTCAACCGGGGTGCCGATATAGATAATATCGCCTTGCCTGTAAAGAGCAGAAGCCACTATCTTATGCATAGCCGTACTAAAAGAATCATCAACGAATCGTGATTCTTTAATATCGAACATAGTCAGACCTTCCTGTGTACTTATGAGCAGTTGTTCCGGTGAGATCTCCGCAATACCGTTGATTTGCAGCTTCTTCCCCTTCTTTTCGTAGAAGAAATTTCTGAACTTATCCTTCTCCTCATCATAATATGACAAACCATCCCGCGTGCCGATCCAAACCCGTCCCTGACTGTCAGTCTTTACGATTCGCGAAATGTCATTAGCGATGCTGTTCGGATCATCTTCATTGTGCTGATAAACTGTAAATGAATACCCATCGTACTTGTTAACTCCGTCATAAGTTGCGAACCACATATTGCCTCGTTGGTCCTGATCGATAGAGAATACAGTACTTTGTGACAATCCTTCATTAATAGAGATATAGGAGAAGTTGATTTGCTCCGGAATATCAGAAAAAGCATAATTAACCCCTGCGCATAGAAAAAGTAGACAGATTGCTATTTTGTTAAGGCTGCTCATTATTAGTTCATAAGATTAATAATGGCATCAAAGATAGTGAAATCTTTGATATACCCCATGAATTGGCTGGAAAACTATACAATCTTTCCGCCCCGCGTCAAATGTCTTTTTTCATAATGAGGTGATTCTCATTGTCGATACGTTGGTAAGATATTTCGTTCATAATGCTTCGTATGAGGAATATTCCCAGACCTCCGATTGGACGTTCCTCCAAAGAAAGTGTAACATCTACTTCATCTACTTGTGTCGGATCAAAAGAGGCTCCCTTGTCCGTTAATAGGAAAACAAGTTGTTTTTCGCTGTAAGTTACTCTTAATAGGATGGTGTGTTGCTCTTGAGTTGGATAGGCGTACATAATAATATTGGCTACGGCCTCTTCCAATGCCAGATTGATATTCATTGTCGTTTCAAATGACAAAGAAAGTTCCTCTCCCAGTTCTTCGATGAAACTGGCTAAAACTGAAATTTCATTTAAATCGTTTGAGATCTTTATTTCTCTTTCCATAATGATATGTGCTTAATTGTTTGTTGTCCCGGGTTCATATTGAATAAGTAAAATAGTCAAGTCATCGCTGGCTTCGGCTTCCTTGACATGCTCTGCTATAGAGTCCACTATACCATTAACAGTGGTGCGTACATCAGACGTGTTATTATCAGACAATGTCTTCAATAACTTTTCGTCTCCATATAGCTCTTTCTCTGTATTTTCAGCTTCTGTCACTCCATCGGTGTAAAGGAACAGTTTACTTCCTTTTTCCAATGTCGTTTCATCTTCGGTATAGGCAAATTCTTCAATGACACCAACAAATATCTGGGTCTTGAATTCAAGGAAAGAAACCTGTCCGTCCGGACGAATCAGTATGGGAGGATTATGTCCGGCATTACACAGTTTCAGTTTCCCCGTTTCCAAATCGAGGATTCCGACAATAAGCGTGACAAACATGTTGGATTCGTTATTATCAGAAATCGAATTGTTCATGTCCGTCACAATCTTGGCCGGTGAAAGCACCTGCTGAGATAAAGTACGGAACAGACTGCGGGTGATTGCCATAAACAGAGAAGCGGGTACGCCTTTTCCTGATACATCCCCGATTAGGAAGTAGAGGCGGTTGCCATCCATATAGAAGTCATAAAGATCTCCGCCTACTTCTTTCGCAGGGTGAAGTATGGCATGCAAATCTACATCACTACGTTCGGGGTAGGGAGGGAATATCTTGGGAAGCATTCCCATTTGTATTTCCCTAGCTATAGAAAGCTCGCTTTCAATCCGTTCTTTGCTGGCAGTCGTGTCTTTTAGTTCAACTACGTAAGTAGATAAAGAGTGCTGCATGAAGATAAGCGAATCGTATAGATCTCTGATTTCATCGTTGGAATGCACTTCTGGTATGGTAACATCAAATCGTCCGGTCGCAATTTCGCGGGCTGACTCGGAGAATTTCTCCAGTGGGCGGACAAGGCGTCGGATGATGCTGTACACAATCAGGAATAGGGCTATCATCCCCACTATAAAAGTGTAGATGATTGTTCGGGATGTACTGTCTAGTTCCTGAAGAATAATCTGGCTTGGACAAACGGTGCATACTGACCATCCAATCTGGGGAATAGTTGTGTAAAATGCATACGAATCTACTCCTTTGTTATCGAAACGCATGGTTCCGGTGTGTCCTGCCAGCATTTCATGTCCGATCTGTTCCTGTGCAAGATTCTCTTTGGCAAAGGCTTCAGAGAATATCGTTTCGTTCATGATCTTATTTCTATCCATGTGAGTCAGGAAACTTCCGTTGCGACTGATTAAATAGGTGTAGCTGGAAGGATATGGCTTCAGCAAGCTAATTGTATCAGTGAATTGTGTCAGTGATATATTGGCTGTAAAGACTGCGACTAATTTTCCATCACTGTCAAACAGCGGTTTGGCATAAGTACTCATGATGAAATTTCCCCCTCCGTCATCATAATAAGGTTCACTCCAGTAAGGTTGCTTAAGTAGTTGGGGGATGAGATACCAGTCCATACATGGATAGTCATAATTCTGGCTACCTAATACCTGATAGGTTATTTCTCCATTTATTTCATCCTTAAAAGAAGCATAGGGCATGAAATATTTCCCTTTTTCTTTGTAATAGTTGGGAACGAAAGCTATGCCACTTCCAACGATGAACTGATTGTTTCTTACAACAGATTCAATAATATTGTGTAAAGAGTCCGGGTGATTAATGTTTCTTTCCAAGACCCAGACAGATTGGTTTACAGTCGTCTTAACAGACAGTAGCTGACCGCTGATTTCAGTTGCAATGTTACTTAATAGTCCATGAGTACGTTCAATGGCAAAGTCCGTTACTTTCTGGTGGCTATAATAATAAAATAGCGCCATAATAGTAGCAAAGATAATCAACGTAAAGGAAAGTACGTAGATACTTAGCCGGGTTGCAAAGGAACGGGAAAAAGTGTGTTTCATGAATGAATGTGATTATTTTACGAAATTTTCATAACGAATGTCGCTGGTGTTTTTGATTTGATCTGGCAACAAAATACTAGCTGCCAGATCAAATACTTCTCGGCTTAGCCGATAGGGACGTTGCCCGCTCTTCCTGTTTGTTTGTAGCCGTAAGATCTCATCCAACATTTTACGCTGGTGATATCTGTTGGTTCCTATGTTGTGTTGATGCACTTGTTCCATTATAATGTCCAATGTTTGTTCGCGGTGTTCGTTTGCCCATTCCCAGCCACGTATACTGGCACGGGCCAATTTCTGTACAGCTTGAGGATATTTCTGATAGAATTCTCTGCTAACATAAAGTCCGTCCTCTGGCAAGTTATATCCATAATCTGCGAAATGCATGATATGAATAGAATCAGTCTTTACACCGGCTTCAATTAGTTGTAGAAACTCATTGTAACTTCCTACGAGACAAATATCTACAGCTTTCGATAGGAAAATGTTGACTCCTCCATTGAAACGTATCCATTCCACCTGGAGTTGATATTTGTTGGCTATTTGATCCAGTAGTTCTTGACTAAGATGATTCCATACCCCTATTTTCTTATGTTGCAAAGATGAAGTACCCTTGAGTGGCGAACGACTGACAAGCATCAGACTGTTTTCCTGTGAGGTTTGCAAGATATTAACTATCTGTGCACCTGCAAAATATTCAGTCAAGGCATACGATAGGTTCATAACTACCGCTTGCGAATACCCTTTCTGCAGAAAAGAAAAAGAGCTTGCCGAAAGCGAAGGATGTACCACATGTACGTCAAGTCCCTCTTCCTTGTAGAATCCCAGTTTGTCGGCTACGTAATAGCCTGCAAATTGTGCTTGTGCCGTCCATTTGGGTGTGAGATTAATGGATTGTGCATTCACCGGTTCTGTCAGAAAGAACAGAGATAGCAAGATACTGCAAATAATAGATGCTTTTCTCATTATCAATGGAATTAACGAATGATAAAAAGGCCGGAACAGCCTGTCATATCGAATATTTTCCGTATTTCCGCACGCATAGCTTCTAATACAAGTTGTCCGTTGTGTTGCTTTACACTTTTCTGGAGGGTTATCAGGCTTCTTAAACCGGAACTGCTGATATATAGTAATCCTTCGCAGTTGATTATTATATTAGGATTCTGAACGTTTAATAAAGGTTGGATGAGAGCATTGAATTCGTTGGTATTGGCAGTGTCCAATCGTCCTTCAACAGTGAGTATGATTACTTCCTCTATTTTACATAAATTCGTTTTAAGAGTTGCTTCCGGTTTGAAATCCATTTCTATATTTTTAGTCAGGATTAGTTCGTTTTGGTTGTCCGTCGAATGATATTCTACTTTATCCATTGTTCGGCGAATCAGGAAGAGTCCCAAACCTTGTGTCAGTTGCTGTTCCAGGGATAGTGCATTTTCTGATGCTTCATTTTCAGATTTTGTGGGATCGAATGAAATACCATCGTCAATAATCTGGGCAATCAGTAGGCCGGGGGCCACAGAAGTTCTCAATGTAATTTCACCTTTTTGATTTTGAGGATAACCGTGATGGATAATATTGCTTATTGCTTCTTCAATAGCTAGGTTGAGACTCATTGTTATGCCGGAAGGTAAATGTAATGACATGCCTAATTCTTCGATGAATTGGGCAATTATTGCAATTTCCTCTACCTGATTTTCGATAGTGATTTCCTTTTCCATATTCTTTAAGTAGCGCGTCATATTATAATTTATTCTTGTTTGGGGTGAATGCTGCCACAAAAGTATTAGTAAAGGTGAAAAGTCTGAAATATATTACTCCCAAATGGTTCCCATTTTAGCAAATCTCCCTATATTGGGACGCTTTTTACGAGTGGGATGCTCCCGTTCTTTTCGCGAAAAGACTACTTTTGTCGCTCAAAACAAAAAAAACATGGTAAACGTAATTGTTCTCTGCATTGAATTGTTGTTGGATATTGTGGGCTTGGTATTGGGAATACTTGTTTATTCACGTTCTTCAGATAATAATGGACTGACAAAAGCATGGGGAGTATTGGCTATCACTCTGTCCCTTCTTCTTTTGTGTGATAATCTGGAATGGATGTGGATTTTCAGTAGAGGAGGTGAGGAGACGATTCCGCGTTTTACTGAAGTTCCGATGAATCATCTTTCGATATGGCATATTGTCCGGGTGATTGTCTTTTTTCAGTTCTTTTCTATTTTTCCTATAGCCTCATTGAAACCGGGATGGATGACTTTTTCAAGAGTCGTCAGTTTATGTATCCCTATTTTGCTGATTACATGTATAGCTTGTTGCTATGAGTTTTTTAACGGTCACTATACTACTCTAAAATCTTTTGCTTCCATTCGGGAGAATATTGGTGAACGGGATGTACGGGTAAGGCTGATGCTGTTTATAATCAGTGTAATTACTCCTTCCGTAAATTTCCTCTTTCCATATATGAGACGATGGATTCCCGTCCGGCGTAAACAGAGCCAGGCAATGTCTATTTATATGATGTGTTTTGCTATCATCATGTCCGGCTATATTTGGTTGATGCTGGGCACTAGTGGATTATGTTTTAACGTGTTCGGCTATATTGTAATCCTTCCCGTCCTTTTTTTAAATATACTATATTTGCGTAATGAGAATCCACTTTCTTTACCTCCCCAGCCTGTAGAAGAGCTGGAGATGGAAGAAATAGAAGCCATCCGGGAAATTGCGGTTTCGCCTGTCGTTTTTGAACTATCCAACCAGATGCAAAGTCTCATGAAACATAGTAAACCATTTACTAATCCTCAATATTCCTTGCAGGAATTTCTGAATGATTTGAATACGAATGAAAACAGACTCAATAAGGCTCTTCATTATGATGGCTTTTCCGGTTTCAGAGATTATATTAATTTCTACCGTTTGCAGTATTTTAAAGAACAGGCACAGTTGAAAAGGGAGCTTACAGTAAAGGAATTAATGTTTTTGAGCGGCTTTACCTCCCGCTCCAGTTTTTACCGTTATTTTGCGAGTGTGGAAAAAATGTCTCCCAGTGAATATATGGAGATGCTCAATAGAGAAAATAAATAAGGGGTGTGGGAAAAGAATCACCACAGATCATAGAATTAGCACGGATTTGATTGTAATTCAAAGATTATCAATGCAGAATCGATGTTTCTTTTATGTAATCTGTGGTGAAACTTGAAACTGGCAGGCAATTTATTATTTAGCTAAATCTCCTATTTCGTCTAAATTCTTCTGAATATCATCATCAGTCAATGAATAGTTTACCAAGTCACCGGCCAAATACTTATCATAAGAAGTCATATCGATCAGTCCATGTCCGGAAAGGTTGAACAGAATCACTTTTTCTTCTCCTGTCTCTTTGCATTTGTTAGCTTCGCGGATAGCTGCTGCAATAGCGTGGCTGGACTCTGGAGCCGGAATAATACCTTCAGACTGTGCAAACAGACAACCTGCTTCGAAAGATTCCAATTGCTGTATATCTACTGCTTCCATCAGATTATCCTTGAGCAACTGTGAAACGATGACACCTGCACCATGATAGCGAAGACCGCCGGCATGGATATGGGCCGGAGCAAAATTATGTCCTAAGGTAAACATCGGTAGCAATGGAGTATATCCGGCTTCATCACCGAAGTCATACTGGAATTTACCACGTGTCAGTTTCGGACAAGATGCAGGTTCGGCAGCAACGAAACGAGTCTTTTTTCCTTCCTGTATCGTGTGACGCATGAATGGGAAAGAGATACCTCCGAAGTTGGAACCACCTCCGAAACAACCGATTACGATATCCGGATATTCGCCTGCCATTTCCATCTGTTTTTCGGCTTCCAGTCCGATAATAGTCTGATGAAGAGTAACATGGCTAAGTACAGAACCAAGCGTATATTTACAGTTGGGAGTCATTTGTGCCAGTTCAATAGCTTCAGAAATGGCTGTTCCCAATGAACCCTGATAAGTAGGGTGTTTAGTCAGAATATCCTTACCGGCACGGGTAGACATGGATGGAGAAGGGGTTACCTGTGCTCCGAAAGTCTGCATGATGCTGCGGCGGTATGGCTTTTGTTCATAACTGATTTTTACCTGATAAACAGCAGCTTCCAAACCGAAAACCTTAGCTGCATAAGAAAGAGCGGCTCCCCATTGTCCGGCACCGGTTTCAGTGGTGATGTTGGTAACTCCTTCTTCTTTGCAATAATAAGCCTGTGCCAATGCAGAGTTCAACTTATGTGAACCGATAGGGCTGACACTTTCATTCTTAAAATAGATATGAGCCGGAGTACCGAGTGCTTTTTCCAATCCGTAAGCACGAACTAGCGGAGTACTGCGATAGTACTTATACATTTCGCGCACTTCTTCCGGTATTTCGATCCATGCATCGGTCTGATTCAGTTCCTGATGACACAGTTCCTTAGCGAAAATCGGATACAAGTCTTCCGCTTTCAGTGGTTGTTTGGTTCCCGGATGCAACGGAGGCATAGGTTTGTTTACCATATCCGCCTGAATGTTGTACCAGTAGTGTGGAATTTCTTCTTCGGGTAAGATATACCGTTTTCTTTTTTCACTCATAATATTGTAGTTTTTTAGTTTCTTGTTGCCAAAAGTACTCAATTTTTTAATATTCAGAAAATTTTGTCAACAAAGAATCGGTTCTAATTGTTATTTTACTTAAGTTTGCACGACCCTGTTAAAAAAGATGATATGAAGATTTATCATAAGTTTTTATTGTATCAGAATAAACTGCTAAAACCCTATGTACGTATCCTGTTAGGACTGGTAGAAGCACTCACTTATCTGGCATCTCTGTTGTTGATTGTTGGAGTAGTATATGAACACGGTTTTTCCTTATCCGTAGATGAAGTGGCTAATTTGCAGACATTGTATAAAACTGTCTGGATTATCTTTCTGATTGATGTTACTTTACATATTTCACTGGAATACCGGAATACTAAAAAACAATACCGGCGATTAGCCTGGATATTAAGCGGGTTATTATATCTTACTCTAGTACCCGTCATTTTTCACCGTCCGGAAGAAGAAGGAGCTATTTTGCAGATTTGGGAATTCCTGCATGGGAAGTTTTATCATCTCCTGTTATTACTAGTCCTTTCTTTCCTCAACTTATCCAATGGGCTGGTGCGCCTGTTGGGACGGCGTACCAATCCGTCTTTGATATTGGCAGTCAGTTTTATGGCTATTATCCTGATTGGAGCAGGTCTACTGATGCTTCCGCGCTGCACGGTGAATGGTATTACCTGGGTAGACTCTTTATTTACGGCTACCAGTGCCGTATGTGTTACAGGTTTGGTTCCGGTAGATGTATCCACTACATTCACCACTTCCGGATTAGTTGTCATTATCCTGTTGATTCAGATTGGAGGATTAGGAGTGATGACATTAACCAGTTTCTTTGCCATGTTCTTCATGGGAAACACCTCCATTTATAATCAGCTTGTTGTACGTGATATGGTTAGTTCCAATTCGTTAGGTTCATTACTGTCCACCTTATTATATATATTGGGCTTTACCCTAGTCATTGAAGGGATTGGCATGGTTTCGATTTGGTTTAGTATTCACGGTACGCTGGGAATGACTTTGGAAGGCGAGTTAGGTTTTGCTGCTTTCCATGCTATATCAGCTTTTTGTAATGCGGGTTTTTCTACACTTTCCGGTAATTTAGGGAATCCGATGGTGATGACCAATCATAATGGACTGTTTATTTCTGTTTCTTTGCTGATAATCTTCGGTGGTATCGGCTTCCCCATTCTTGTCAATTTCAAGGATATTGTATTATATCACCTACGTCGTTTCTGGAAATTGGTCCGTACACGCAAACTGGATCGTCACAAAATGCAGCATCTTTATAACCTGAATACGAAGATTGTGTTAATCATGACTTTCCTGCTTTTATTAATCGGTACATTAGCTATTGCTGCTTTTGAGTGGAATGCTTCTTTTGCCGGTATGCCTTTGGCAGACAAATGGACACAAGCTTTCTTTAATGCCACTTGTCCTCGAACAGCCGGTTTTAGTAGTGTCGATCTGGCATCGTTGAGCGTGCAGACTTTGTTGGTTTATCTATTCTTGATGTGGGTTGGTGGTGGTTCACAGTCTACGGCAGGTGGTGTGAAAGTGAACGCTTTTGCAGTTGTGGTTCTGAATCTTGTAGCCGTATTGCGTGGTACTGAACGGGTAGAGGTGTTTGGCAGAGAATTATCTTACGATTCAATCCGGCGTTCCAATGCAACAGTAGTCATGTCATTGGGAGTGTCATTCATTTTTATTTTCACATTGAGCATACTCGAACCGGGTGTTTCCATCATGGCATTGACTTTCGAATGTGTCTCTGCACTTAGTACTGTGGGATCCAGTCTGAATCTGACCCCTCATTTGTGTGATGCCAGTAAGTTGTTGGTATCCTTGTTGATGTTTATCGGACGTGTGGGATTGATAACATTGATGTTGGGAATTGTCAAACAGAAAAAGAATACAAAATACCGTTATCCGAGTGATAACATTATAATAAACTAAAGATATGAAGTATATTATTATCGGTTTAGGAAATTACGGCCATGTGTTGGCAGAGGAATTGTCTGCATTAGGGCACGAGATTATTGGTGCGGATATTAGTGAAAGTCGTGTAGATTCAATCAAAGATAAGGTTGCTACGGCTTTTGTCATTGATGCCACTGACGAACAATCATTATCAGTGTTGCCATTGAATAGTGTGGATATAGTAATTGTAGCGATTGGTGAGAATTTTGGTGCATCGATACGTGTTGTTGCCCTATTGAAGCAGAAAAAGGTTTCCCGAATCTTTGCCCGTGCTATTGATGCCGTACATAAAGCGGTGCTTGAGGCTTTTGAACTTGAGCGAATCCTGACTCCGGAAGAAGATGCTGCCCGCAGCTTGGTGCAATTGCTTGATTTTGGAACGAATATGGAAGGATTCCGCATCGATCAGGATTATTATGTTGTGAAGTTCACGGTTCCGGAGAAATTTGTAGGATATTTTGTGAATGAGTTGAATTTGGATGAAGAGTTTCATTTAAAGATGATAGGGTTGAAGAGAGCCAATAAAATAACCAATTGCTTGGGCATTTCTTTAATGGAGCTTCATGTAAAGAATGAATTACCGGCGGATGAGAAAGTGGAAGAGGGAGATGAGCTGGTTTGTTACGGTAGATATCGCGATTTCCAAGCTTTCTGGAAAGCTATTTAATGTGCAAAATCTAGTGGATTTCAAGATAGAGGGATGATGATATTTGTTGGTAAATAGTATAATGTTGGCAGTTATCCCCTTTGGTTTTGTCTGATTATTGTAATTCCGGTTTGCAATTATTAATTGTTGCAGGATGAAGTTTTATACTATATCCTATAGAGGTGAAATTGAGCTGCACAATCAGGCTTTGTGATGTTTCCGGTTTTCGTTGGTCGAACACGAAGTTGCCTAGACTATAGAAAATAGGCTTACCTTTAAAATATTCTTCTTTCTGAATGACATGCGGATGGTGTCCGATGATGGCATCCGCACCTGCACGGATAAGCCGGCGTGCTCCTTTTCTTCTGTCTCGCGTTTCAGATATCCCTTAAAATCCAGACCAAAACCTCTCCATGCATATTCCGCTATCAGAAATTTTCCACTTCGTTCCCGTTCCACGGTGCGTATCAATACAGGAGTATGTTCACGAATCACTCTAAAATCTTCCAAAGGTTGTGCTACCCTCGAACCTAACCAAAGTGGGCGGATATACGCTTCATCTGCAATCCGGTAAATAAATAACCGCTTGTCGGGTTTGGGGTCGAATCGGGTAGGCTTGATAACCCACACAATAATTTCCGGCATCCCGTCTCCTGTAACATCTCCATAATCAAATTGATAGACAGGATAAGGCAATTTCCAAACAGAGTGGGAGGGTTGGTCTGTATTCAAATGAATGACATAGAGCGAATCAGATTCTTTGTTCAGAGATACTTCCATGTGTCTTTGATTAACTTGCCATTCAAACCTGTTTTCTTTCCGGCATGAACAGAACATCAGTAAAAGACCTGTAAAAATAAGGAAGTGAATCCTGTGTGACATATCTGTAACGTTTTCTTTGGCAAAGATAGATATTAACCTGTATTTACCTGCTTCTTTTCTCGTAAAAGTGAAAAGTCCAGTATATTATATATGAAAACCACCGGACTTCTCTTTAGTTAAGAAATCCGGTGGCTTATCAGATTTTATAAAGCGTATACCTTATTTCGTTTGAATACGAATATTTCCGGCTTTCACTCCATTTGCTTTGGCTGTAAATACAATTTCTCCGGCAGTTTCACCAGCTTGTATGATAGCTGTCAACATTCCGTTGAAAGCATGCATCTTCGGAAGATGAAATTGTTCCAGATTTGTCGGGTCGCCATTGGCAGCGGCACGATATTTACCGGTTCCCTTTGCAGAGAAGTTAATCTGACGATTATCAGTAGGGCAGGGGTTACCATCTTTGTCTACAACTTTCACAGTCACATACGCTAAGTCTTTTCCGTCTGCAGTCAATTCGTTACGGTTGCTGACCAGTTCGATATGATGAGGTTTTCCGGCAGTACGAACCACTTTTTCCGCTACAGCTTTTCCTTCTTTGTTATAGGCTACTACTTTTACTTCTCCCGGTTCATATACAGCATCCATCCACATCAGACGATAGCGGTTCTTCAACGAACTATTATTCTTGCTTTGTTTACCATAACTTTTACCGTTGATAAACAGTTCGGCTGTAGGATAGTTGGTATATACAAATACAGGAGTCACTTCGCCTTCACGTCCCGGCCATGTCCAGTGAGGCAGAATATGCAAGGTTTCCGCATCCTTGTTCCATACACTGCGATACAGATAATAGCGGTCTTTAGGCAGACTGGCAAGGTCGATAATACCAAACATGGAACTGTGATTGGGCCATGCATCCGTGTCATAAGGTGATGGCTCGCCCAGATAGTCAAATCCTGTCCATACAAATTGTCCGATTGTCCAATGGTTATCGTCGGCCAGTGCAAAGTCCTCGTCCGGAATATTTGACCAGGAACAGGCTTCCACATCATAAGAGGAACACTGATGGTCTTCATACTTAGTACTTTTCTTATCCTCTACCGGGAATTTGTATACCCCGCGTGAACTGACAGTAGAAGCAGTTTCACTACCCAGAATCAGATTCTGCGGGAGTTGGTCATAAGATTCCTTATAGCGTTGGGTACGGTAATTAAGTCCCGGAATGTCAATCATTGCTGCAAATCCGTTCGCAAGTACACAAGTAACCTGATCCATTCCACAAGTGACAGGACGTGTCGGATCTTCTCGGTGGCAAATGTCTTGCAGGAATTTCGCCACTTTATAGCCGACAGGGCTACATTGGGTCGGTACTTCATTACCGATACTCCACATAATCACACACGGATTATTCCGATAATTATGGAGCATATTTACCATATCACGTTCCGCCCATTCATTGAAATAACGGTGATAACCGTTTTCGCACTTGGCAATGTCCCATTCATCGAACGGTTCAATCATCATCATAAATCCCATTTCGTCACACAATGCTACGAGTTCGGGAGTCGGCATATTATGAGAAGTACGGATAGCGTCACATCCCATATCTTTCAGCAATGTAAGTTGATGGCGAAGCGCTGCCACATTAATAGCGGCACCCAGCGGACCTAAATCATGGTGATTACATACCCCTTGGAATTTGCGATGTTTTCCGTTCAGATAGAAACCCTTATCAGCGATATATTCAATGCTGCGGATACCGAAACGTGTCGTGTAAGTATCCACCAGTTTATCATCTGCGTAAATTTTGGAAACAGCCTTGTAGAGTGACGGACTTTCCGGTGACCAGAGTTCGGGCGCATTTACAATAAAGTTTTGTTCGAATGGTTGTCCGTGATTAATGCGGCTCGTATTCTCTTTGCTGGTAACCACTTTTCCGTCCGGAGAAAGAATCTCTGTCTCTATACGGATTTGTGTTTTCTCACCGGCATTATCAATCTTCGTTTGAAGACGTACGGCTGCAAAGTCCTTGCTGACATGAGGAGTTGTGATTTGTGTTCCCCATACAGGCACGTGCACTTTATCAGTCACGATCAGATGCACATTACGATACAAACCTGCTCCCGGATACCAACGCGAGGACTGCGGACGATTTTCCAAACGTACGGCCAGCGTATTATTCTTTCCGTCTTTGTTTAATAAAGACGTCACGTTACAGTGGAAAGAGTTGTAGCCGAAAGGCCAGAAACAAGCTTCTTTTCCATTTACATAGACACGTGCTTCGCTCATGGCGCCATCAAAGAGCAGCGTCACCTCCTTATCGGCAGGAGCATCAAAACTGGTTCGATACCATCCGGTGCCTACATAAGGGAGCCCACCGGTACGTCCTGTTTTCAAGGAAGCCTTTTTCTCGAAGTTCTGTGTTACAGCTACATTCTGCAGGTCATTATTCATATCGAATGGACCGAAAATCGCCCAATCATGCGGAATAACAACCGATTCCCATTTAGTGTCATCAAACTCCGGCTGGCTAGCCTCTTTAAAATCTCCTTTACTGAATTTCCAGTTTTTCTCAAGCAGCGTCTCACTGCGTTGCGCTTGCAATGTGCAAGCGGCGCCCATCAAAAGTACAGCTAATAACTGTTTTTGGTGTTTCATGTTCATTTTTGCTTTTCAGGTATAAAATATTTTGGATTCGGGGTAAAGTTATAAAAAATGATTCAATAATCTTATCTCTTGAAAGCATTAAATGCGCTGGTCGGTTTACCACTGTCGTCAAACATGCCTTTTCCATAGTTCTTCCAACCACCATAACTCTGCGGTTCCCAAGAGAATACACCAAGGCATTGTTCCACTTGTTTGGCCTTCGTCATAAAGTCTGTGAAAAAGTCTTCAGCTTCGGAATAGTCCCAGGGAATACCAATTTCGCACATCATCACCGGAGTGTTGTATTTGGCAATCAGACTTTTCATATTGGCAATACATTTGTTGTTCATATCTTCCCAATCATCGGCTGCTCCCTCTGTCGGGTACATATCCGGATAAAGAGACATGCCAATGACATCCCATTTGGCATTGTTGTCATGCAAATAACCGAAAATCCGGTTGTATAGATTGGCATCATTTCCCTGGTCGAGGTGTACAATCACTTTCGCATTCGGATAAATCTCTTTAACAGCATTGTAGCCGGAGTTAATGAATTTCGCAAAGTTTTTAATACCGTCACTACTCGTTGTTTGTCCGGTGGGGAATAGCATGCCCTGATGAGTTTCATTACCCACTTGCACCCATTCCACATCAATACCCATCTCTTTGATTGCACCGAGTACATCTTTGGTATGGTCGGCAATCGCCTGCTCCAGTTCTTCTACCGTATAATTTTCCCAGGCTTTGGGTTTGGCTTGCTGAACAGGATCGGCCCATCTGTCACTGTAATGGAAGTCGATCATCAGGCGATAGCCCAAATTGTGTGCTCTCCATGCTTTGAGCAATACGTCACCCTTATTGCACCAGCCTTTTACATCTTCCGTGTCATTTTCCGGGTTCACCCATACACGTAGACGAATTGCATTTATACCCAGGTCACGAAGCAGAGACATACATTCCTGTTCTTTTCCATCGGAGGTATAGAATTTATATCCGGAACTTTCCATTTCCGACAGCCAACTGACATCAGCTCCCCGGGCGAAGCCGGACATATCATAAGTGGTTTCCGTCTTTTCCGGGAAAGTCGGAGTATCATTATCATCATTACAAGCGGTGAAGATGCTTCCGCAAAGTAGTGCGGAAGCTATCATTATATATTTTCGTATCATAGTGATTCTGTTGAATTTAATAATCATGTTGTTGAACTTAGAATGTTATTCAGTGATTTCAGTCATTGTAAACTCCATCTTGTTGAGATCCAACGTAATGAGATATTTACCCTCCTTGGCGGGTTTTATGTTATCACCATTTTGGTCACTTAGATAGAGCCCGCTTTCAGAAGTATAGTACAATCTCCAGTCCCAGTTAATCTGATCGGGATTCGTATTCATGAGGAAGTAGAATCCGTCACCGATAGTGGTGATATCACATTCTGCACTCCATATGCCGGTTTCCTCATTATATATCATCAGGTCTTTAGCCGTTGACCAGCCATTGAAAGTTCCATATACATTGATTTGTTTGATTTCAGTAGGCTTCCAAGTCAAGTTGACATAATCTACTTCGATTGTATAACTTTTCTTGCCGGAACCATCGAACCAGATGTTGTAATGCTCTCCTGTTGTAAGAGCAAGACTATAAAGATTGTTGGGATCAGAACCATACCATGTATCTGTTGATGGGTCTACTATCTGGAAGTTTTCATCGCTGACGGTTTGGAATACAGTGCGATAAGTTCCCGCAGTTTTACCGGGTTCAAGTTTGCGGTATAACTTTCCCCACCATGAGTCGGCACCTTGCATTTCCAGATAAGAGGGATAAGTCGGTTCTACACTTCCTCCTTCCGTCACTTCCACTTTCCATGCTTGCGGGTCGTTCAGGTCAATAATCAATGTACATTCTCCGGCTGCTGGTACGTTTACTGTAATATTTCTGGCAGAAACATTCGTTCCAGTATTGAATGTCAATTCATTAGCAGAACCACTAAAGGCGAAAGAAGTATCTTTGGCTTTCGTATCGTCAATGCTGTTATCAGCTCCGCTGACGCTGGTGTTATCATATAGTTTACCTGTTCCATTCATCTGAATATTGATAGTGCCAGCTCCTGTAGCAGTAAATATACCCTGCCATTGATTCTTGTCACGTTTGTATTCCATCGTAATACCTCCGTCGATGCCGCTTACATTGAGTGTTGGCATCCATAAGGCAGTCCATAGTTTTTTGGTGGTATTGACATTCGTATAGTAACAGCCTGATTGACCGGGGAACCACAAATCCCACGTTCCTTCAGCAGCATCAGTTGTCAGGAAGAACGGAGTAGCCTTACTACCTGATTTGGCTGTGTGCCAAACAGTACCATCGGCTTCCTGTAGATAGAAACCCTCCCAAGAAGTGGCTCCCATAAAGCCGATATAGTTGCCATCCGCATTGGCTGCATACAGATCTTTTCCTGAATCCTTGCCGTCTCCCTTATTGATAATATTGGCAAATCGCATATCAATTTCATAAGGAGTAACCATGACTTTTACCACATTACTGTATACAGGAGCGATGTTACTTCCGTTTCTTCCGGCAAGCCGGAAATAGAGCGGTGCTTCTTCTTCGGGAGTAGCTTTCAACTGATAAGCGACGATATTTAAGGCGGAGACAGAGTACGTCTTTGATACTCCACTTTCGGTCGTTTCCAGAATCTGCCCGGAGAAATCTTCCGTGCGTGAAACCTGTACGGAAGTTTGTACACCGCTGGTAGGCTGGTATCTTGAATCGCTCACTTGCAGCGTCTGGTCAGTCCAGGCAAGCGACAAAGCATAAAACTTAGCTGTCTCCTTTGTCAGTACGACAGAACTGGCAGAAGCTATCAATTCGTTCTCTTCCGGGCTGGAGAGAAAATAGGTATCCCCATCTTTCTCGCAAGCACCTAGTAATAGGAGAGCGGAAAGTAAAGTGAATAGATTATTTAGTTTTTTCATATCGTTGTTCCGTATTAATATGATTAATAGTTTTCATTGTATAAGTTTGGATTGGCCGTCAGTTCGGTAGCAGGTATCGGATAGATATTGTATTTGCTCTCTACTGCCTTACCGTCTTTTACGCCACCTTTCCATTGCCATACATAGCTGTTGGTTGTAAATTGATTGAAGCGGATCAAGTCCGTACGGCGATACCCCTCCCAATACAGTTCACGGGCACGTTCGTTGATGATAAACAGTTCGTTGATTTCAGACTCGCTTTTGTTATGAGTGTTGTCGCCGAAAGCACGTTCCTGTAGCTCATTGATATAAGGCAGTACATTTGCCAGAGTTGCTTCCGTTCCTCCACGTACCACAGCTTCTGCCATCATTAAATATACATCGGCCAGACGGAATAGGGGATAATCTGTATTTACACCACCGTCTGCGGTGTTGGAAGCAGTCTGTCCGGCATCAGTCAGGTTAGTCCATTTTTCTACGAAATAGCCATTGCTTTGGTCATCTATCTTTTCCAGGTCCCGGGTTTGTCCGTCGGTAAAGAACATATATCGCTGGTCGGCTTCTTCGTTACCAGAGAAAAGTTGAGGAATTTCTCCGCGTACACGGAACATACCCCATCCTGATTTTACACCGTAATCTTCCGGTATCTGTTTTTCGGACGTGTTGCTCACTGCGCCACAAACAATGTAAGTGGATGATCCCCATGACACGAGATTGGTTGCGTCTACCGGGAGGGTGAAGATTATTTCGTTCGTACGTTTGTCATTGTCAGCATTAAACAGCTTGTAATAATCGCTTTCCAGTTGATAACCCTGTTCGATAACCTTTTTACAGGCTTTGATACATTCGTTGTATTTGGAAGTCTGGGTATAAACTTCCGCATTCAGATATAATTTGGCAAGTAATGTATATGCAGCTCCTTGGGAAGCGCGTCCGTAAGGACAGTTCGCTTTATTTAGCATTTCATCTTTAATGTCATTCAGTTCACTTTCAATATAATCGAAAATCTGCTGGGCTGTATAGCGGGGAGGCAGATATCCGACTAGCGGGTCATTTTCCGTCACAAACGGGATATTGCGGAATAGATCGAGTGCGTGATAGTAGAATAAGGCACGCATGAAACGGGCTTCGGCACGATAAATGCGAATTTCAGTCTGCTCCTGGTCCGTGAACTGTGCTATCTTTTCATCGGTGGCATTGCGGAGAAACTCATTACATAAAGCAATGTTATAATAGATACGGTAATACATATCCGATACCCAAGGATCGTTAGCGTCCCAACTCAAATACGTCAGTCCCGTCACGTTGTCACCGGACAGCCAGGTAGAAGCCACTTCATCCGTTCCACATTCCTGCAAGTTGAAGAAGCAGCGCATATAATCCTGTCCGCTGTTACTACTCAAATCGTTGTTACCATTCTTTTCCTGTCCGGTGGTCACCATGGCTGCATAGATTTTTCCCAGAACGGCTTTATAGTTTGCAGCACTGGTATATATGGTAGAAGATGTTTCTTCTTCGTGTGGATATTGGTCCAAGTCGCCTATGCAGGAACTCATCAGGAGTGCGCTGCAAAAATAAAGGGCTGTATAAAATATCTTTTTCATAATCGATGCTTTTAGTAATTAGAAGTTAATACCTATGTTGAGAGAGAAAGTACGTGGGCGTGGATAAAACGAATTGTCCACACCGTTGGGAATTTCCGGGTCAACGCCGCTGTATTTGGTGATACAGAATACATTTTGCACCATGGCACTCACATTCAGACTGCATCCTTTATAAATAGTGCCGAAGTTGTAACCCAATGAGAGATTATCCATTTTCAGGAAAGAAGCATTCTCTACATAGTAGTCAGAGAGGTATTGACGTGTCTGGAATCCTGTTTTCAGGTAGGTTGATGACAGGTTGTTCAGCTGGTAAGAGTTGTAGCTGACAGTTTCCCAGGCACCGCTGTTCATAGCCATCGCGTTATAGACATAGTTTCCGATATTGGCACGCAGGCTGGTGCTCAATGTCCACTTCTTGTAACGCAATGAGGTACTGAAACCGAGGATATAGTCGGGAGCCGGAGAGTGGTAGCGGTACAAGTCGTTCGAGTTGATTTGTCCGTCCCCGTCGAGGTCTACGTAAGCTCCCTCTACCGGTTTGCCGGTTTTTTCATCATACAGTTGGTGGTAAACGTAGAACATATAAGGAGCATATCCCTCGCTCAGTGTCTGTACCTGATAACTGTCGATATACGGACCTACGGAAGTGTTGGTGGCAGGCGTACCGGCTGTCAGTGATAAGTTTTTCACTTTCATCTTCTGCCATGTCATGTTGAAACTCAAATCCCAGTTCCAGTCCTTGGTCTGTATGGGCGTTGCGTTCAGACTGAATTCCACACCCTGACTGTCTACATTTCCGACATTGGTCGTGATGTTACGATCGAATGTAGTACCGGCAGCAGCAGGTACGGTGGCAATCAGGTCTTTGGTCTGACGGGTGTAGTAGTCGAAACTACCGGTGATGCGGTCTTTGAGAAAACCGAAGTCAAAACCCACATTCCATGAAGTGGTTGTTTCCCATTTCAGGTTGGGTACATACGCTTTGGGGCGGTAAGTAGGAGTCGGAGTGCCACCGATAAGAGAGCCGGCACCACTTTGACTGATCGTATAGATAGGGAGGTAGTTGTAGTTGCCTATACCGTCTTGCTGCCCGGTGACACCATAACTGGCACGCACTTTCAGCGTACTGATGACTTTATTGTCTTTCAGGAATGATTCTTCTGTCACTCTCCATCCTAATGCTACTGACGGGAACGTACCCCAACGTACATTTTTAGCGAAGCGCGAAGTGGCATCGCGACGTACAGTAGTAGTCAGCATATAGCGGGAGTTGAACGAGTAGTTCAAACGGCCATAATAAGAGAGTAATACATGGCGTTCGTCAGAGGCTTTCGATGTTTTCTGTATTTCTCCCAACGTGTTCATTTCGCTGTAAAGCGGAGTCGTGGATTTCCAGTACTGATAATCGTAACCGGCTGTAACATCAAAACTACTCTTAATGGATTCCACCAATTTGTTGTAGTTGGCATACAGAGTCAACAGACGGTTTTCTTTTTTCTGTGGGCCATAGCTGTAATCCAAACCGGAAGTGGTGTAATTCTGTGCAGCTTCTGCCGGAACATATACACTTCCTTTACCTTGTGCATAGTCATAACCTAACGTAGCATGCAACTTCAAATCGGGGAAAAAGTGAAGACGATAGTCTGCATCAATGTTTCCGATAAAACGTTTTACTGTACTTTGTGAGTCATTCATATTGAGAAGTCCCACCGGATTCATGACTGCTCCGTTCACGGGAGCACCGGTGTTGTCAATCGCTTCTGTATATCCGCCGAATGTGTCTAGACCCGAATATACTGGAATGGTAGGATTCATGGTCGAAGCAGCCCAAATGGCACTTGTATTGGCAAATGTGTTCTTATTGATAGAACCTTTAGCATTGATATTCAGTTTTAAGTGGTCTTTAAAGAAAGACGGATTCAGTGTGATGCTTCCGGTGTAACGCTCCGCGTTGTCAGTACGTAATAAACCACTCTGGTTGTAGTAACCGATAGATGCACGGAAAGGTAAGTTTTTGGTAATCTTTCCAGCAACACTTAGATTATTGTCCGTACCGAATGCATTCTGATAGATTTCATCGTTCCAATCCGTGTGTGCCGTGCCGAGTAACGCCCGTTGCGCATCGGTTCCTTTGCTTTGGATGGTATTGACAAATTCATCGTAGCTCAACATATCTGCCAATTTGGTGCGGGTTTGTACAGAGTTGGTCGTACTGAAAGTAAATTTCAGTTTATCCGAACTACCTTTCTTGGTAGTAATCAGAATAACCCCGTTGGATGCACGCGAACCGTAAATGGCAGTCGAAGAAGCATCTTTCAGAATGGTCATACTTTCAATATCGTTCGGGTTGATGAGGCTAAGGAAATTCCCGTCATTACCGCTGATGCCTCCCTGTTCCAAAGGAACGCCGTCCAGTACGATCAAAGGGTCATTACTAGCGTTCAGTGAAGCACCACCACGCACACGGATCGTGCTTCCCGCAGTGGGAGAACCACTGTTGGACATGATTTGCACACCGGAAATCTTACCATTAATCAGTTGCTCGGGAGAGCTGACCAATCCCATGTTGAAGTCCTTGCTGCTGACGTTAGTTACCGAACCTGTCAGGTCACTTTTACGCTGCGTACCATAGCCGATTACTACAACGTCGCTCAATACCTGTGAATCACTTCTCAACTGGACATTCAAAGTAGTACTGTTGGCAGGAACTGGTACTACCTTTGTTTCATATCCTACATAAGAGAATTGCAACTCTTTGCTGCCCTGTGGCACATTGAGTGTATAATTACCGTCGAAATCGGTCACTGTTCCGGTAGAAGTACCGACAATGAGGATACTTACTCCGATCATCGGTTCCTTGTTCTCGTCAATCACTTGTCCGGTGATTTTCTTGCCTCCTTGTTGGGCGAAGGCAGGAATGATGCCTCCTAAAAAGGCTGTACACAACATAAGTAGTACAGTCAGATGGCGTAGATTTAAGATATTCCTGTTCATAATTACTGTGTTATTGATAATAGATTTATTTTTACTTTTTATTTAAAAATCAGCGGCTTTTCTCTTTCTGTCCCTTCCGTTTGCTACCCCCTTTCAGAAGGCTTCAGACGTGGTTCAGACGAAAGATTTGTTCCTCACCGAGGAAGACCTTGTTCCTCACCGATGAACGACCCTTTCCTCACCGAGGAACAAAGGCTTCGACAACGGGGAACTTTAAGAACGATTATTCCAGCCAGATATTTCCTAGTTCAATTTCAACTAACTCTTTCTTGTTTCCTGACATTGATAGCTCCAGCTTCTCAATCTTTTCCGGTAGAAAAGCGATTTCCGTTTCCGGATGGAAATACTGTTTCAAGAATGTCGGATAAGCTATCGGCAGCAGTACCGTGTCTGTCTGGCGTAAATCTTTCAACGGTATCCGTATGATTCCCTCCGATGATGGAGCAGGACAAGGGCTTTTATAAGTATATCCGTCTGACGTTACGAAACCGGCACTGAGTCCTTCCGGAAGTGCTTTCGTGCGATTTACCCGGATACAGAGAACGCTACAATCCTTTACTCTTTCTTTTCTTTCTTCAATCAGGTTCTTTACGAACGTGCGGAGGAAATAGTGCGGATTTTCTCCTTTAGGAGTAAACCGGAACCGGAGCAAAGGTTTTTCCACCGGAGAAGAATCAACCAAAGTACGTTGGAGATCATTCCATTCGGGAAGCGTGTATGCTTCTATCCGGCTATCTGCGTCCGTAATAGTCAATAGTGGTATCGCACTATCTGGGGCAACAACACGAGTAGTCCAATAGGCTCCGGAAGTATAATTCCAGTCCAGTGGATTTTCCTTTATTCCCGATGATGAATTCCTGTAACCGGAATTTCCTGTGGGATAAGTGCGAGTGCTGTTGCCCCGGCATACGATGATGTTATACCTGAAACAATCATCCTTTATTTCTCTAGCGGGTATCGTTGCCTGATAGGTATATCCGCCTGTATGTTTCATCTTGATATATGGATTGTGCTCATTCCAAAAAGATATCTTATCGGTGTAGATAATCACAGAATCCGGGAATTCGGTTCCTACCACCTGTGCACTAATCGTCAAATCTTTATTTGCTTCAGTGGTTGCCGATGGAGTATGAACGACTTTATAATCCGTCACACGTGGAGCAGGAGCCACATATTCTCCGATGCGGATGGAATTCCATTGAGAGTCTGCCTGCCAGTTCTGTTTGGGCGTACAGTTTTTACGTTTCAGCAGATAGGTACCCGGACAAAGTCCGCGGATAATCCCGTCTGTCACATCTCCTTTCTGCTGATTTCCTTGATTGAGGGCCGTAAAGGTAAATTCCATCCCTAAATCAGGTATTTGAAGAGCCATGTCCCAAGCACCATAAGCAATGGTAACCACTTCTTTATCGAGTGACGGTTTGGCAAACGGATCGTTCACCACTACCGCGTCCGGCATCACTTCCAGTCTCCAGACTCCCGGTTCGAGGCAATCCATGAAATAAGTACCTGTTCCCTCATAACGAATAATCGGAGAACTGCCACAACCGGCAATGGAAACAAGTTGTGACGCATCTTTGGGCTGGGTGTTGGTATGATTGGAATAATAGAATTTCTTTCCATTATTTAATTCGCTCAAGTCCTCTGTATAACTGACACGAAAACCGTCACCAAATAAAGTGTCCTGTGGATAACTGCCGTATGATTCACCTCTTTTCAGACTGCGTGCAGCTTCGGCGGCTATCTTCATACTGATAGCTTTATGAGGCGTATAGGCAAGATTCAAGAAATGAGTCTGATATTCCGTATTGGCATAAGCAATATCCATCGGATCATACGCAAACTGGGTAATCCATTGAAAACCTGCTGTACGGAAAGTACGTACCATGGCCGGATACATATAAGAATACATGATATCTGCCGGATCGAACTCATATACCATCCGTGTTTTCTTATCGAATCCTTTCACTTTATCGGAAAAGGGAATATCATAGCGGTCTATATAGGGAAGGAAATTTCCCTGCTGTGTCTGTCCGGATACCAGTCCGATGGGATACCATTGATAAGTAGTTCCCTGAATGGCAGTTTCGTAATAAGCCTCTACTACATATCCGTTGTGGCTTACATTATAGAATACAGGTTTGCGGTTTCCTGTTTTATTGATCGCTTTCAGCATCCGGTTAATATAGGCTTTTACCTCTTCCTTCGTACCGGAATGACAAGGTTCATTATTGATTTCGAATCCAACAATGGAGGGATCGTCTTTATAAGCTAACCCCGTATATGGATTGACGTGCTTCACCAAACCATGAAGATAGGTTTCTTGTGCAGCGATAGCTTCCGGGTGGGAGTGCATATCGCATTTATCATATTTATAGGAGAAGCCGCCCGTCTGTATGTTTCGTTCGGGATATCCGTTCCCGAAGTTGGTCTGCGCGGTAATCACAATATGAATATTGCGTTCTTTGAGTTTGGCAATCAGGTAGTCCATCAAGTCGAGATGCTCGTTTTCGAGGAGATTTCCCTGTCCGTCTGTCAGTTCCACATCCCATAAATGAATACGGTAAGCATTCAGTCCCAGACGGGAGATATGATATACATCTTTGTCTATAGCAGCTTTGCGGTCCAGTTCCAAATATCCAATGGCACGGTAAGCATGGGCGAAAGGCAGCGTATAATTAACACCGAAAAAGGAAGCCTCCCGGCGGGTGTCACTCCAACGCATCACCCCATTTCCATCTATATATATAATAGGTGTAGAGGATGATTTGCCCTGCACTTTGACAAAGGCAGATATCAAACAAATAAAGGTAAGGATCAATAGTCTTTTCATGCTATCAAATTTATCGGTTTATTGACAGCAACAAAAGTAATTTATTGGTCATTTCAATAAAAGCACAGATTGGACATATAAGGATAAAAATAGGACGAAATGCCCCAAAATGCCTCTACAGGTCTTCATTAAGGTACTGGCGTGGCGTTTTTCCGAATTCTGCCTGAAAACATTTGGAGAAGTAAGAGTGATTGGAAAAGCCTACCATGTACATCACTTCGGCAACGGTAAATTTCTTTTGTTGCAACAACATGGCCGCCTTTTTCATCCGGATCGATTTGATGTATTCCACTGGAGACATTCCGGTCAGCTGTTTGATTTTTCGGTAAATCTGCTTATTGCTGATACCGGATAATTCACAAAGTGCGTTCACATTCAATTCCGATTCAGAAAGATGGTCCTCAATCAGGCGGATAATGTTCGACAGAAATTTCTCATCTTGAGATTCTGCTTCGATTGGTTTAAGAACAGGCAACGATTCCAACTGCTTTTTCACCTGTGTCGCCGGAATCTCTTCTTTCTCTACGGCGATGACAGGGATATTCAGGCCAATGGAAGTTCCTTTTCCTTCGTTCGAGGTGACTCCGTTAATGTGACCGCCATGAAGTTCCGTATAAGTCTTGACCAGATAAAGTCCGATACCCGTACCTTCCTTATTGCCGGAATGTGGAGACTGGAAAAAGCGCTGGAAGATATATGGAATATCTTGTTGCGGGATTCCGCTTCCTGTATCTGAAACACAGATATCCAACAATCCCGTTTCTTCACGATAGAAAAGAGACAGACGGACGCTTCCGCCATCCGGGGTGAATTTGACGGCATTTGAAAGCAGATTATCTAAAATCACTCCAAGTTTGATGGCATCCATATCAGCATAAATCTTGGCTTTATTCGTCTCGAAATGGAATGTGAGCTGTTTGTTTTCCTCATAGACGGAAAACAGGCTACGGCTGAATGACACAAGTTCGATGCGCGACAAAATCAGCAGTGAATCTTTATTATCCTCTATCCGGTTGAAGTTTAATACCTGATGAATCAATGAGTTTATTTTCATTGCATTACGTTGCACCTCCTCCAGTGTCTGTTTCTCATGCACTTCTTCTGCAACGGGGAGCAATTGGCTGACAGGAGCGATAATCCGGCTAAGTGGTGTCTTTAATTCATTAGACAAATTGGTAAAGAAAGCCATTTTCTGGCGTGATTGCTCCAGAATCTTCTCTTTTTCCATCCGTTCCATTTTCAGACGGTTCTTGACACGAAAAAAGTTGATAACCCAGGCAATGAGGCTCAAGAATAAAAGAATGTAGACTATCTTTGCCCAAAGTGTGTAATACCATGGAGGGAGAATTTTAATATTCAGGATATATGGATGCTCGGAAGGAGAACCGCTCTTTTCTACTTTGCTGATTACCAGCTGATAATCCCCATAACCCAGATTACTGTACGTAATGCGATTCGTGTTGGATTGCAGGAAATTCCATTCTTTGTCCATACCTTCCAGCCGGTAGACGAATTCATGTTTTTCTTCCAGCGAGTAGGGGAGGTCTGAAAGTTCGAAAGCCAGGTTGTTCTGGTCGTATTTTAGTTCGATAGCATCGGTATAGCGGATGTTAGGAATATTCTCTCCGGTATGCGGAGACATCAGTTGATTGTTGATATATAAGGCAGTCAGTAAAATGGAGTGTTCCGGCTGACTCATGGCTTGTATTTCGGGACGGGATATGCCGAACCCGTCTGCACCTCCCAGATAGATATTTCCATCTTCCGGATCAAACATGAGACTGGTGAAACGTTTATCCGTCAGGCTTTGCTGGCGGGCATCCATTGTTCTCCGGTCGATGATCCAGAGTCCGTTAGTGGTGGAAATCCAGATATGTTCTTTTACAGAGGTCATAGACAGAATCTCGTTATTGCTGAAATTGCCGAAAGAGATACTTTGCTGACTCGAGTCTTTGGGATTGATACGCATCACTCCTCCGTGAAATCCTACCCAAAGCATGCCGTCTTCATCCCGTAAAAGGTAGTTCGGGCTCTTCTCGCCACTTAATTCATCGGCAAACAGCTTTGTCACTTGTCGCGTACGGGCATTGATTTTGTCTATCCCTTTGCTGTTGTATAACAATACCCATACATTACCTTCCGCATCAGGGACAATCTGATTAATGAACATCCCCGACAGCCCATTATGGATGGAATAATTTTGATCGGCTACATACGATCTTCCGGCAGATTGTATCAGTTTATGTTTGTCCACAACAAAGATACCTCCGAGACAGGTGGCGATCCAAAGCTTCCCGTCAGTATCTTCAAACAGGTAATAAGCCCAGTTGGTATTATAAGTTCCTGTACTGTCTACGATGTTGTAGTGTACAAATTGATGGGTATTATAGTCATAGCGGTTGATACTTCCGTCTGTGGCTATCCATAACTGCTGTTCTCTATCCTCGTAGATGTGCCGTATCCGGTTGTGGGATAACGGATAGTTTTTATCCCCCATTCTATACCAGATAGCATCGTGTTTATTGCCTGCCGGATGGGTGAACCGGATCACTCCGTTTGTACCTCCGAACCAATAGAATCCTTTAGAATCCCGGAACAGGGAATAGAACTGATTTCCGTCTCCCGTGCCTGTGATTTGAGAAATCGGTACAAATTGCAGCGCACTGTTATAGCGTGACAGGGAAATGCCATAATCTGTTCCCAGCCAGATATTATGTTCCTGATCCGAGAATATGTTCCAGATAATATTGTTGGTTAGTGACTGGATATTGCGTGAATCGTGAATGATATGCTGCAAAGGTTCTTTGTCATTCTGGTACACATAAAGTCCGTTGTCTGTACCTGCCAGCAAATTTTCATCTCCGTCCAGTGCCAGTGATTTGATGGAGTTGTTATGAAATACCTCTATCGCCTTCATCTCTCCTGTAGTGGGATTGTATTGGAAGAGATAACCTTCCATCCCGATCCAGATACATTGTCGGGCGGCATCTTCCAACAGAGAATTGACAAACAAATTGCTGCCTCCTCGGTTAACTGGCAAAAGGATGTTTTCAAATTTTCCACTTGCCTGTACATAGCGGCATAATCCGTTGTAAGTACCTATATAAATTTGATTATCTTTTGTATGAATGATGGAATAGATGGTGTTATGAGGCAATCCGGTCTGTTTGCTATCGAAATGATTCAGTTGACGGCTTTTTAACTGATAAGTATATAATCCGTTCAACGAACCTATCCACAATGTATCTCCCTGAAGTACCATGGTACGGACATCCGTTGGGAAATCAGTATCCGGTTGCTCATATTTGTCTGTTCGATAGTTATAAACAAGAATCCCGTTATCTGTTCCCAGATATAAATAGGTGTTATCTGCTATAATACCGCAGTAGATACGTGTGTTAGTACGTTCTCCATACGTGAAATGCTGTTGTGTGGAATAACCGTCATAACTGAATAAACCCTTGTTGGAACCTACCCATATTAGTCCCTCGCTATCTTGCAGGAAGCAACTAATCACCGAAGCTTCGGCCCCGAGATAGATGTTGTCGAATTGCTGATAATTTACTTTTTGCCCATACACATTGCCACTGCTACAGTAGGCAAGGATGAGAAAAAGAATTGTTGTCATTCGTTCGCGCATGGTGTTAGGTTTGCAGGTTTTTAAATCTGTAATTGTTGTAAAAGTATTCCTTCTTTCCTGCAAATGTAGGAAAAATGTCGGTTACACTTGTAAATATCCCGCTCTTTTTGTTCCTTTGCTATCTATTTATAAACAGAAAACTTACGTATGAGAAAACTAATTTATTGGCTTTTATTGCCGTTGGCAGTGGCTGTGAGTGCATGTGGCGGTAAAAAAGGATCTTCAGATAATACGTCGACATTGGCGATGATAGACAGTGTGGATGCTCACGGATTGCAGCGTATGCAGACGTCTAAGAGCGAAACCGACTTTAAGTTTAAGGGGAAAGATTATCATTCCCTTGTTTCGCGTACTCCGGATGAAAATTTGCCCCATGTGACAAACGAGATGGGAGATACCTATGTCGACAATAAAATAGTGTTGCACCTGACGCGTGGTAACGAAACCGTGTTGAACAAGACCTTTACCAAGAATGATTTTTCATCGGTAGTCGATGCGAACTTCCTATCTAAGTCTATATTGGAAGGCATTGTATATGATAAGACTACTCCGCAGGGAATTGTGTATGCAGCGAGTGTTTGTTATCCGCAGACAGATTTGTATATGCCGCTTTCCATAACGATTACCGCTGATGGAAAAATGAGCATACGGAAAGTGGATATGCTTGAAGAAGATTATGACGATGAAGCACCTAATTAAGCTTGTAGGCGGGTGTTGACAGTAAAATTACACAAATGTGAAAACATTTGAGACAAAAGAAAGGCAGCCAATGAGGTTGCCTTTCGTATTTTTGCACCGTCAACAAACTTAATACCGAATAGAATGAAGAAAAACATTTTTGCTATCTGTGTGGTAGCAGTAGGATGTACGGCACTGACCGCTCAACCCCAAGATACACAAACGTTGGTTCCGCTTACGGAACGGGTAAACGTGCAGGCGGATTCGGCACGCGTCAATCAAATTATAGACGATTGCTGGGTAGCAGTAGGGACTAAAAAGCCTCATGCAATTCAACGCGACTTCACACGTATGTTCAACGGTAAGCCTTCCTATCGTTTCGAATTGAAGGAAGATGATAACACTCTGTCAGGATATGCCAAAGGGGAAACAAAAGGGCGTGCGGAATTTTCTTATTGTTATGCAACTTCTGATGATTTCAAAGGCCTGCCTGCCGATGTTTATCAGAAAGCGCAGATTACCAAAACCGTATATCATCATGGGAAAGGTATTTGTCCGCAAGGAGCTTCCCGCGACTATGAGTTTTCCGTATATATTCCTTCTTCATTGGGTAGCGATGTCTCGACAATTTTTGCCCAATGGCATGGGATGCCGGATCGTACATTGGTACAAACTCCACAGGGCGAAGTGAAGAAACTGACGATTGACGAGTTCGTTGAACTGGAAAAGACTACGATCTTTAAAAAGAATGAAGGGTACGAGAAAGTAGCCAAGCTGGATAAACAAGGTAATCCGGTGAAAGACAAACAAGGAAATCCTGTATATCAGGCCGGAAAGGCCAACGGATGGCTCGTGGAACAAGGAGGCTATCCTCCATTGGCGTTCGGGTTCTCCGGTGGATGGTTCTATATCAAAGCAAATTCCGACCGTAAGTGGCTGACGGATAAAGACGACCGTTGCAACGCAAATCCCGAAAAAACGCCGATTATGAAACCTGTGACATCAGACTATAAAGCATCGACCATTGCTTACAAAATGTCTTATGCCGATTTTCCGAAAGACTGCTGGATTACATTCCGCATTCATATCGACTGGACAGTCTATGGCAAAGAGGCGGAAACGATTGTAAAACCGGGTATGCTCGATGTGCAGATGGACTATCAGGAAAAGGGGAAAAAGGTTAGTAAACACATTGTAGACAATGAAAAAATCATGATTGGACGTAACGACGATGATGGTTATTACTTCAAGTTCGGTATTTACCGTGTAGGTAATAGCACTAAGCCGGTATGTTACAATCTGGCAAACTATTCAGAAAGGTAATTAGTCAGAAGGTAAAAAGAGAGTGATATCCGGATGTTCTTTTTGTGCGCATCCGGATATTTTTTTAGTTCTTTTACCGTTTATTTGTCAGCGCAGCAATGATAGTGATACCATTTTTACTGTCATAATTTGCTGATTGTAATAAAGTTAAAAATGATAAAAAATAGGACTGCATCTAGTAAGTACGTGTCAGGTATGCAAAAAGATTTGTTTTTTTGCCGCTTGCCAAATGGCATATATAAAATAACTAGTGATGCAAATGATGAACAAAAATGGGTTTAGCCGATGTGCAGAGTTCTACATCGGTCGTTTGCGAAAGGAAGGAAGGCATTCTACAGCGCATGTCTATAAGAATGCTATCTTCTCTTTTAGCAAATTTTGTGGCACGTCCAATGTGTCGTTCAGACAGGTCACCCGTGAGCGTTTACGACGTTACGGGCAGTATCTTTATGAGTGTGGCTTGAAGCCTAATACGATTTCTACGTATATGCGTATGCTTCGTTGTATTTATAATCGAGGAGTGGAAGCAGGTAGTGCACCTTATGTGCCTCGGTTGTTTCATGATGTTTATACGGGAGTAGATGTTCGCCAAAAGAAAGCTTTGCCTATCGGTGAATTACGTAGACTTCTGTATGAGGATCCCAAATCGGAGCGTTTGCGTCGTACGCAGGCTATTGCTGCCTTGATGTTTCAATTCTGTGGAATGTCATTCGCGGATTTAGCTCATCTGGAGAAATCTGCTTTAGATCAGAATGTGTTACGGTATAACCGTATCAAGACTAAAACTCCGATGAGTGTGGAAATACTTGATACTGCAAAGGAAATGATCAACCGGCTTCGTAGTAACCAGGATTCTCATCCTGATTCTCCGGATTATCTGTTTGATATTCTTAGTAGTGATAAGAAACGGACGGATGAAAGGGCTTATCGGGAATACCAGTCTGCCCTCCGTCGATTCAACAACCGTTTAAAGGACTTAGCGAGAGCTTTACGTTTGAAGTCTCCTGTCACTTCTTACACACTTCGCCATTCTTGGGCAACGACAGCGAAGTATCGGGGAGTATCGATTGAAATGATTAGTGAATCATTGGGACACAAATCTATAAAAACCACACAAATCTATTTGAAAGGCTTCGGACTTAAAGAACGTACGGAGGTGAATAAAGGGAATTTATCTTACGTGAGAAACTGTTGTGTAGACAGATGGTAGATATATAAAATATTGATAATCAGAAGTAAAATATGTGTGTTACTTCTTAGGTAACAGACAATACATACACGAAACGCATACTACAGTGAAAATAGAAATCACATACATGACAAAGGCGTAGAAAATGGAAAAGCCTAATATTCAATAAGAAAACTATTGAATTAGGCAATGAAAAAGTATAGAGCATGGAAATAAGATTATTTCATGTTCAGACAGTTTTTTGCTCTATGTTTCAGATAAAACGAAAAAAAATGGAAGAATATTTGCTTACTATTCGTGTTTTTGTCTATCTTTGCGTCAAATTTAAGTTCTGTTACCTAAGAAGTAACAGATGAACATGGGGTAAAAAAATATGATTTTAACGAAACCAAAATCAGTAAATGCCGGGCCTAGTAGTGGGACAGGGGAAGGCGTAGCACACTCAAAACGCTGGTATGTAGCACTCGTTCGAATGCACCACGAGAAGAAAGTTGCCGAGCGTTTATCTAAGATGGGAATTGATTCTTTTGTTCCCGTTCAGCAGCAAATTCATCAATGGAGTGACCGTCGTAAGATGGTTGATACAGTCTTACTCCCAATGATGGTTTTTGTACATGTCAATCCAAAAGAACGTATGGAAGTCCTTTCATTTTCTACGGTCAGCCGTTATATGGTGATGCGTGGAGAGAGCACTCCTGCCGTTATTCCTGACGAGCAGATGGCCCGTTTCCGTTTCATGCTCGATTATTCCGAAGAAGCAGTCTGTATGAATGATACTCCACTAGCGCGTGGTGAGAAAGTTCGTGTCATAAAAGGTCCTTTGAGTGGACTTGTTGGCGAACTTGTGACTGTAGGCGGGAAGAGTAAGATTGCCGTTCGTTTAAATATGCTTGGCTGTGCTTGTGTAGATATGCCAATCGGTTATGTAGAACCCACAAAAATCACCAATGACAACACGAAGAAAATTTAACGTATTTCTATTCATTCTGTTGCTGGGAGTTTTTTCTCCCTTAATGGCTCAAAGCATGAGCGACTCCCAAGTTCTTGAATATGTAAAGGACGGCATCCGCCAGGGTAAAGAACAGAAACAACTAGCTTCTGAACTGGCACGTAGAGGTGTGACCAAAGAACAGGCAACTCGTGTGAAGCAACTATATGAACAACAAAACAATGTCAATGCTTCCAATGCAACGGGTACCGACGTCAATGAATCACGCCTTCGTGAGGAAATGAAAGAAAACACTTCCGATATGCTGGAAGACCACCCGAGCACTCAAGACCTCGCACGTGGCAATCAGGTTTTCGGACGAAATATTTTCAACACCCGTAACCTGACTTTTGAACCCAGCGTCAACATCGCCACTCCCTTGAACTATCGTCTGGGTCCCGGTGATGAAGTGATTATTGATATCTGGGGAACCAGCCAGAACACTATCCGCCAACAGATTTCTCCTGACGGCACGATCAACATTCAGAAAATAGGTCCTGTCAACCTGAACGGACTAACTATTGCTGAAGCCAATGACTATCTCAAAAAGACATTAAACAAGATATATAATGGCCTTAATAATGCGAATGATCCCACCTCTGACATCCGTCTGACTTTGGGCAGCATACGTACTATCCAGATCAATGTAATGGGTGAGGTTGTCCAACCGGGTACTTACTCCCTCTCTTCTTTTGCTACAGTCTTCCATGCACTTTACCGTGCGGGTGGAGTCAGTGACATAGGAAGCCTTCGCAATGTACAGCTGGTACGTAATGGCAAAAATATCGCCACGATCGACGTCTACCAATTTATCATGAAAGGAAACATTCAGGATGACATCCGTCTTCAGGAAGGCGATGTAGTAATAGTCCCTGCCTATGACGTATTGGTTAAGATCGACGGAAAAGTGAAACGTCCAATGCGTTTCGAAATGAAAAAGGATGAGAGTCTATCCACTCTTATCAGCTATGCCGGTGGCTTTGAAGCCGACGCCTACACCCGTTCCTTGCGTGTCGTACGCCAGAATGGACAGGAATATGAAGTAAACACAGTCAAAGACCTTGACTATAGTGTCTATAAAATGCGGAACGGTGATGTTGTGACCGCCGAAGCCATCCTTAACCGCTTCATCAACAAACTTGAAATTCGCGGAGCCGTTTATCGTCCCGGCATCTACCAGTTGAATGGAAAACTGAATACTGTCCGTGAACTGGTAAACGAAGCCCAAGGCCTGACCGGTGATGCCTTCTTGAACCGTGCCGTTCTCTACCGCCAGCGTGAGGACTTGACTACCGAAGTTGTTCCAGTAGACATTAAAGCCATCATGGACGGTACTTCCCAAAACATCATCCTGATGAAAAACGACATCCTTTATATTCCTAGTATTCATGACCTGGAAGACAGAGGCAACGTCGTAATCCACGGTGAAGTAGCCAAACCTGATTCTTATCCTTATGCTGATAACATGACCCTTGAAGACTTGATTATTCAGGCGGGTGGCTTGCGTGAAGCCGCTTCTGTAGTCCGTGTAGATGTATCCCGTAGAATTAAGAATCCTCGTAGTACAGTAGATAACGATACTATCGGCCAGATATATACATTCTCCCTAAAAGAAGGTTTTATTGTAGATGGAACCCCTGGCTTTGTCCTTCAACCTTATGATGAAGTTTATGTACGTCGTAGTCCGGGTTATCAGGCTCAACAGAATGTGGTTGTTGAAGGTGAAATTCTGTTCGGAGGCTCTTATGCTATGACCAGTCGTGAAGAACGTCTTTCGGACTTAATCAATAAAGCTGGAGGTGCAACGAATTATGCCTACTTACGTGGTGCCAAATTGACCCGTGTGGCCAATGCTAGTGAAAAGAAACGCATGGGTGATGTGATCCGCTTGATGAGCAGACAGTTGGGTGAAGCTATGATGGACTCTTTGGGTGTTCGTGTGGAAGATACCTTTAGTGTTGGTATTGACTTGGAAAAGGCATTAGCTAACCCTGGTAGTACAGCAGATATTGTCTTGCGTGAGGGTGATGTGATTTCTATTCCGAAAAATAATAATACGGTTACAATCAATGGTGCCGTAATGGTTCCGAATACAGTTTCATATATAGAGGGTGAGAATATAGATTATTACCTGAATCAAGCTGGTGGTTATTCTGAAAATGCGAAAAAGAGTAAGAAATTCATCGTTTATATGAATGGTCAGGTGACTAAGGTGAAAGGTAGTGGTAAGAAACAGATCGAACCGGGATGTGAGATAATTGTGCCCAGTAAAGCTAAGAAAAGGACTAATATGGGTAATATCTTAGGTTATGCTACTACATTTAGTACATTGGGAATGATGGTTGCTTCTATTGCTAATTTAATAAAGAAATAACGAATCCTTTTTACGACTACTCTGATGGAACAAAAATCTGAAAAAGAGATGAAACAGCAACAGGATATTCATACGAATGAGGAGCTTGAGATTGATCTGATGGATCTTCTTCGTAAGGTTGTAAGTATTCGTAAGAAGATTTATAAGGCAGCTGGTATCGGACTGATAATTGGTGTTATTGTTGCAATAAGTATTCCTAAACAGTACACGGTTGAAGTGACTCTTTCTCCGGAGATGGGAAGTGCTAAAGGTGGTGGTCTATCTGGTTTGGCAGCTTCTTTCTTGGGAAGTGACGTTACTATGGGTGATGGCAGTGATGCTTTGAATGCTTCTTTATCTGCAGATATTGTATCTTCCACTCCTTTCTTATTGGAACTTTCCACAATGAAAATACCTGTATTGAAAAATGAAATGATGACCTTGAATGCTTATCTGGATGAGGAGTCTTCTCCTTGGTGGAGTTATGTAATCGGACTTCCCGGTATGGCAATTGGTGGAGTAAAATCGTTATTTATCAGCGAAGAGGATGAATTCATGTCTTCCGATAAAGCAAGTCATGGTACAATCGAATTATCTAAGAAAGAGTCTGTGAAGATTGAAACTCTAAAAAGAAAGATTGCTGCCTCTGTAGATAAGAAAACGGCTATGACCACAGTTGCTGTCACCTTTCAAAATCCTAAGGTAGCTGCAATCGTTGCTGATTCTGTTGTAGGAAAGCTACAGGAATATATTATAAATTATCGTACTTCCAAAGCGAAAGAAGATTGTGTCTATTTGGAGAGACTATTTAAAGAACGCCAGCAAGAGTATTATGTTGCGCAGAAGAAATATGCTGATTATCTAGATTCTCATGATAATATTATTTTGCAAAGTGCCCGCGCCGAGCAGGAACGATTGCAGAATGATATGAGTCTGGCTTATCAGGTGTACAGTCAGGTGGCGAGTCAATTGCAGGTCGCCAGAGCTAAAGTTCAGGAAGAGAAACCAGTATTTGCTGTTGTAGAGCCTGCTGTGGTGCCATTGAACCCTTCGGGGACAAGTAAAAAAATATATGTTCTGGCATTTATCTTTCTTTCTGTTTGTATTGTCATATTTTGGAAGTTATTCGGAGAAAATATTCTGAATAAGTTCAAAGAAATACAGGCTTAAAATCAATAGATAAGGTAATAATGGCATCAACTAACCAAATAAATAAAGTAGTAGAGTTGATTGTAGTTTTGGGAGATTTACTCATCCTGAACTTCTGTTTATTCCTGCTTCTTTTCTTTTGGAAAAAAGCATTCAATTCTTTGCCTTTTTCTTGTACTGTTTCTTTGATGATGACCTCGCTAAGTCTTTGTTATTTGGCCTGTTCGGCATCTCGTGGAAGGGCTTGGAATAGTAGAGAAATTCGTGCAGATCAGCTTGTGTTACGTGTGTTGAAGAATATCATAACATTTTCTGTCTTTTGGGCTTGTATCATGGCTTTTAGTGGAATATTTATAATTTCCCCACTCTTTTTTGTTAGTTATTTTTTTATACTCTTTGTTATTTTAAGTATTTATCGCATCATAATTCGTCATTCACTGATTAGCTATTGTGCCAAGGGTAATCATAAACGTTATGCTGTTTTTATTGGCGGAGGTAATAATATGCAGATGTTATATGAAGAAATGGAGAGTTCTCTGGCATCTATTTATGAAGTTGTAGGGTATTTCGATGTTGTTCTAAACGCTACTCTCTCTTCTAAATGTGACTATCTTGGCAATCCAGATAGCTTTGCTGATTTTATGTCAGGAAAAACAGATATAAAGCATGTATTTTGTTCATTATCAATGGAACAGGGACGATATAATGTTTCTATAATGAATTATTGTGAGAATCATTTGCTTTATTTTCATGGTGTTCCTAATGTTTCTAAGGGTTTCCCCCGGCGTATTTGGCATAGTATGGTAGGAAACATGCCAATTTTGAATTTGAGATATGAACCACTTAGCAAAATGGAGAATCGTTTATTGAAGCGAATATTTGATATAGTGCTGTCAGGGATTTTTTTAGTCACTATTTTTCCACTGGTTTATCTTATAGTGGGGAGTATAATAAAACTAACTTCTCCCGGTCCCATATTCTTTACACAAATGCGAACCGGTTTGAACGGTGTTGATTTTAAATGCTATAAATTTCGTTCCATGAAAGTGAATGAAGAGGCAGATTATAAGCAGGCAACAGCTGATGATCCTCGGAAAACTCGATTTGGAGATTTTCTTCGGCGTTCTAATATTGATGAACTTCCGCAATTTATTAATGTTTTCAGAGGTGAAATGTCGATAGTAGGTCCTCGTCCTCATATGTTGGCTCATACAGAGATTTACGCACAACTGATTGATAAGTATATGGTGCGCCATTTCATTAAACCCGGAGTAACGGGTTGGGCGCAAACGAACGGATTCCGTGGTGAAACGAAAGAACTTTCACAGATGGAGGGTCGTGTTAAGGCTGATATTTGGTATATGGAGCATTGGACCTTACTGCTTGATTTATATATCATTTATAAGACCATAGCAAATGTAATTATAGGAGAAAAAAATGCTTATTAAGATATCTTTTCAGGTATATAATGAATGCTTCAAATATATCTTACTAAAAAATAGATCAGCTTATGAATAAAAAAGAAACTCTGAAGAAACAAATTCTTCAGTTATCTCGTGAATATTATGATGAAGTTCATCGGAACTTAAAAGTATTTGAACCGGGAAAAAGTTTTGTAAATTATGGTGGCCGTTTTTTTGATGCTGAAGAACTCGTTAATTTGATTGATTCATCTTTGGACTTTTGGCTTACAGCGGGACCTTGGGCTCATAAATTCGAGAAACGTTTTGCAGACTGGCTGGGGATTAAATATTGCTCCCTGACAAATTCTGGGTCTTCTGCAAATTTATTAGCCTTTATGACATTGACTTCTCCACTATTGGGAGAACGTCGTATAAAAAAGGGAGATGAGGTTATAACAGTGGCTTGTGGATTTCCCACTACAGTCACGCCTATCATTCAGTATGGTGCAATTCCGGTGTTTGTAGATGTAACGATTCCGGAGTATAATATAGATATAACTCAATTGGAAGCTGCTTATTCTGATAAAACCAAAGCTGTCATGATTGCCCATTCATTGGGTAATCCTTTCGACTTACAGTCAGTGAAAGATTATTGTGATCGTCATCATCTTTGGTTGGTTGAAGATAACTGTGATGCATTGGGTTCAGAATATACCATCAATGGTGAGACGAGAAAGACAGGAACTATAGGGCACATTGGTACTAGCAGTTTTTATCCTCCTCATCACATGACAATGGGTGAGGGTGGTGCTGTGTATACAAATGATCCATTGCTCAATAAGATAACTAATTCTTTCCGTGATTGGGGACGTGACTGCTGGTGTGTAGGTGGTGTTGATAATACCTGCAAATATCGTTTCAGTAAACAATTTGGTGAGTTACCTGTAGCTTATGATCATAAATATGTTTATTCTCATTTTGGTTATAATTTGAAATTAACCGATATGCAAGCAGCTATTGGTTGTGCTCAATTAGATAAGTTGGACAGTATCGTATTGGCTCGGAGAAAGAATTTTCAGACTTTACTTGATGGTTTGAAGGATATAGAAGGACTAATACTTCCTGAACCTCAAAAGAACTCTAATCCCAGTTGGTTTGGTTTTCTTATTTCAGTAAAGGAAGATGCAGGCTTCACTCGTAATGAATTGTCTGAATACTTGGAGAGTAAAAAAATACAAACCCGTAATCTTTTTGCGGGAAACCTGTTGAAACATCCGGCTTTTAATGAAATGCGACAAACCGGTGAAGGTTATCGTGTTGTCGGTGATTTGAAAGGTACAGATTTTATATTGAATAATACTTTCTGGATTGGAGTTTACCCGGGTATGACTGAAGAAATGCTCCAATATATGATTTCCACAATCAAGAAATTTATTGCATTCCGTAAAGTGTAAAGAATAATGAAAGCAGTCATTTTCGCAGGAGGTTTTGGAACCCGTTTGAGTGAGGCTACCAATCTTATTCCCAAACCGATGGTTGAAATAGGTGGAAAGCCTATTCTTTGGCATATTATGAAGACTTATAGTCATTATGGAATTAATGAATTTGTTATCTGTTGCGGTTATAAACAATATGTTATAAAAGAATATTTCGCCAATTATTTTCGTCATAATAGCGACCTTACAGTTGATCTGTCCAATAACAGTGTTGAAATACTTGATAATCACTCTGAAAATTGGAAAGTGACTATGGTTGATACCGGCTTGAATACCCAAACGGGAGGGCGTCTGAAACAAGTACAGAAATATATTGGTGATGAACGCTTTGTTCTTACTTATGGCGATGGGGTGGCGGATATAAATATAGCAGAAAGCATTAAGGAACATGAATTATCAGGTTGTGATATCTCATTAACAGCTTACAAGCCCGGAGGTAAATTCGGAGCTTTGCAAATAGATTTGAATAATAATAAGGTACTTTCCTTTCAAGAAAAACCGGATGGTGATCGTAATTGGGTGAATGCAGGCTATTTTGTTTGCGAACCTAAGGTCTTTGAATATATTCCTGCGTGTGATGATACTATTGTTTTTGAGCGTAAGCCTCTTGAAGGTCTGGCAAAGGACGGTAAGATGCATGCTTATCGTCATACAGGGTTTTGGAAACCGATGGATACATTACGTGATAATGTGGAACTCAATGAAATGTGGGATAAGGGGATAGCTCCTTGGAAAGTTTGGTAAATAATGGATATAGATATATTTAAAAATTTTTATAGAGGGAAGCGTGTTCTTGTAACTGGACACACAGGTTTTAAAGGTAGCTGGCTTTCTATCTGGCTTCATGAACTTGGAGCGGAAGTGATTGGGGTTGCTAAAGATCCGATGACAGATAAAGATAATTATGTGCTGTCCGGAATAGGAGGAAAAATAAAAGCTGACCTGCGTGCTGATATTCGTGATAGTCAGCGAATGAAAGATATTTTTCAGGAATATCAACCCGAAATTGTTTTTCACTTGGCTGCCCAACCTCTAGTACGTTTAAGTTATGAAATTCCCGTTGAAACGTACGAAACGAATGTAATAGGGACGATTAACATATTGGAAGCTATACGGATAACGGATAGCGTAAAGGTAGGTGTCATGATAACTACTGATAAATGTTATGAAAACAAAGAGCAACTTTGGGGCTATCGTGAGAATGAACCGATGGGTGGTTATGACCCTTATTCCAGTAGTAAGGGAGCAGCAGAAATAGCAATTGCTTCTTGGAGACGTTCTTTCTTTAATCCAGAGCAATATGAAAAACATGGTAAAAGTATAGCTAGTGTTCGTGCTGGTAATGTGATTGGTGGAGGAGATTGGGCTTTGGATAGAATTATTCCCGATTGTATCAAGGCTATAGAAGTAAACAAACCTATTGAAATTCGTAGTCCGAAAGCCATTCGTCCTTGGCAACATGTATTGGAACCATTAAGTGGTTATATGTTGTTGGCTAGTAAGATGTGGAGTAAACCTACCCAATATTGTGAAAGTTGGAATTTTGGTCCGAGGATGGAAAGTATTACTTCAGTGTGGGAAGTGGCAACGAAGGTTATTGAGAATTATGGTAGGGGGAAGTTGAAAAATCTTTCTGATTCGAACGCTTTACATGAGGCTAAATTATTGATGCTTGATATTAATAAGGCTAAGTTTCAGTTAGGGTGGGAGCCGAGGATGGATATTGACCAATGTATAGAACTTACTGTGGACTGGTATAAAAAGTATAAGCAGAATTGTACTTACAAATTATGTTTGATTGAAATTTCTAAATTTTTAGCCTAAAATGAAGAGAGCTGTTGTTACTGGTGGAACAGGATATATAGGTTCCAATTTGATAAAAACTTTATTGAAAGAGGATTGGTGTATATCTATTATTGCAGATCCAAGGTTTGGTTATTCTAATATAGAAGATATATTGTCTGAAATTGAAATTATAGAATATTCTGGTGATATTACGATTTTATTGGAATGGTTTTCTGTTAATAATCCAGATGTAGTTTTTCATTTAGCTGCAGCAGTAATAACAGATTGTAAACCAAGTCAAATAGCAAACTTAATTCAAAGTAATATTCAATTTGGTTGTGAGGTGATGGAGGCTATGTTGAGGTCTTCATGTCGAAATTTTATTTGTACCGGTTCATATTGGCAAAATTATAATTCAAATTTATATAATCCTGTAGATTTATATGCAGCAACAAAGGAATCGTTTGAAATAATGTGCCAATATTATATTGATCGATATCAATATAACGTGATTTCGTTAAGACTTTTTGATGTGTATGGAGAAAATGATAAACGTCCTAAACTCCTAAATAAATTATGTCAAATTGCAGGAACACAACAGACGCTAGATATATCTCCAGGTGAGCAAATGTTGGATCTTATCCATATAAGTGATGTATGTAGTGCATATTTGAAAACTTATGAATATATGTGTAATCGAAAATTTTCTAGAGTTGGTGTTTTTGGTGTATGCACAGGAAAAAGATATAAGTTGAAAGATATTATATCTCTTTTTGAAAAGATATTAGGGAAAAAAATTAATGTGAATTTAGGAGGTAAATCTTACAAAGAACGCGAAGTTATGTTTCCAATATTATACAATAGTATACCTAACTGGCTTCCTAAAATTGATATTTCAGAAGGGTTAGCGAGATTTAGGAACAAATGTTGATTTATAATGTCTTTTTGTATTGTGCTAAACATGGGAGGAGCTATACTTGTCTTAATATTAATTAATGAAGAAATTAATAAATAAACTTGGTATAGATAAAGCTATTGCTTATTCATCTGCAGCTCGAATAGTTCAAGCTGGTTCTAATATAGTAACAATCTTTTTCTTAGCGAAATACTTAAGCCAAGAAGAACAAGGGTTTTACTATACATTTGGTAGTTTGGTTGCTGTACAAGTATTCTTTGAATTGGGATTGACTAATATTATTACTCAATTTGTTGCTCATGAATATGCATATGTAACAGTTGAAAATGATAAGTCTATATATAAATCACGGTTGTCATCACTATTGCATTTTTGTATTAAATGGTATTTTTATTTGTCTATACTTCTTTTTTTTATATTGATTATTGTTGGATGGGTATTTTTTACTCATTATGATACTGAAGGTGATAATGTTTCATGGAAAATTCCATGGTTTTTAATTTCTTTTGGTACATGTTTACGGCTATTTCAATCACCTTTAAATTCATTTTTATTAGGTATGAATAAGGTCGAAGAAATGAGTCTAATTTCATTGTATCAACAACTTATATTGCCAATATCGATGTGGCTAGGATTGTATGGAGGACTAAAATTATACGTTGTTGGTATAAGTCTTGTTTTATCTGCTGTTGTGTGGTATTTATATGTATATTTCTCTAAAATGAAGCAAGTACTAATAGACATATATAAAAATCCTATTATTGAAAGAATAAAATATGTAGATGAAATCTTTCCATTTCAATGGAGAATAGCAATTAGTTGGATAAGTGGATATTTAATATATCAATTATTTACTCCGGTCATATTTGCAACTGGAGGTGCTATTATAGCAGGACAAATTGGCATGACTTTACAAGTGTTAAATGGCATACAGGCTTTATCAATGAGCTGGATAAATACAAAAATTCCTTTATTGTCAAATTGTGTTGCATTAAAAAAATATAGTGAATTGGATCTAATTTTTTCTAGAACATTAAAACAAATGTTGGCTGTAATAATTATTTTATTCTTTGTGTTTATTGGTGGGTTATTTGTTGCAGATAAGATATGTATATCAATTAATGGGGAGTTGCTGACAACTAGGTTTTTGTCATGTAAAAATACATTTTATTTGTTTCTGTCTATTTTGTTGAATGTTTTTGTAGTTTCTTGGGCGTCGTATTTACGTTGTCATAAAAAAGAGCCTTTTTTACTTTACTCGATTTTATGTGGATTAGTATGTTGTATGGTGATATTTTTTACATCTAATATTTGGGGGGTAGAAGGGGTTATATTGGGATATTTATTTATAAATATCTTGTTTTTACCTTATGCATATTTAATATTTGTAACGAAGAAAAAACAATGGCATGGCTAATACACCAATTTTATCAATTTGTATACCGACTTATAATCGTGCAGATATTTTGAATAAAAGTTTGTATATATTAACGAGTAATGAAGCTTTTGATGATCAAACCGAAGTCGTTATTGTTGATAATTGTTCTACGGATCATACTCCATCTGTTATTCAATTTTACTCTAATAAATACAAAAATATTGTTTCTTACAGAAACACGAAAAATATAGGATTTAATAATGGTGAAAGAGTCTTATCTTTAGCAAATGGGAAATATTTGAAATTAATAAATGATTATGTTATCATAAATAATGACTGTTTACATTTTATTCTAAATGAAATTAGAAATCATTTGAAGGATCAAACTCCATTGTTTTTTCTTAACGGTATGGCTTATTCTGACTTGAAAAAGATTTATTGTGATAACTTGAATGATTACATTAATAGAGTTTCAATATTTGTAACATACTGGCCATTTTTTGGTGTATGGAAAGAGCATTGGGATCAATTGACTGAGAAAAAGAAATATGCAGAATCTCTTATTCCTCAAGATTATTGGACATACAAGATTATAGTTAACAATGGAAAATGTTTGATTTATAATAATCGGATATTTAATTTTATTCCGGATGAACAGATAGGAATAAGGAAAGGTTATAACTGGTTTGAGATCTTTTTTGATAACTATTTTAAAATATTGTTGGAGTTTAAGTCGAAAGGGTACATTGATGATAAAACTTTAAAAGCTGATAAAAGAAGAGTCTTTTTACACTTCAGATCTCAGTTAGCTATGGCTTGTTTTATACGATACAATAAATATTGGGGATTTGATACGAAAGGGACTTATAAAAAAATGTGGATTCATTATAAAAAAGAACCAATTTTGTATGTAAGTCTACTTTTAGCTCCGCTAGTATTTGTATTTACAGTTTACAAATATATTATGAATTTAAATAAACAAAAATAAATATATGAGATATATCGTTATCGGTGGTGGAATATCAGGACTTTCTATAGCACAATTGCTTCGGAAAGATAATCAGGAAGTTATCGTTTTAGAAGCAGAAACTAGACCTGGTGGAATGATTAAGTGTGATTTAATTAATGGTTCTTTGTTTCATAGAACAGGGGGGCATGTCTTTAATACTAAAAGGAAAGATGTATGGGATTGGTTTTGGTCATTTTTTGATAAAGAAGGTGATTTTGTAAAATCTAAAAGAAATTCTTCAATTTCTATGAATAATGGACAAATAATTCCATATCCGATTGAAAATTATGTATATATGCTTGATCCTGAAATTTGTAAGAAATTTATTTTAGATTTGATAGATTTGATTAAATATGCAGGGAAAGGTGCTAATAACTTTGAAGAATTTCTACTAGGACGTTTTGGTAAGACGTTATATGAACTTTATTTTCAACCATATAATTATAAAGTATGGAGAAGAGAATTATCAAATGTGCCTCTTTCATGGTTGGAAGGAAAACTACCAATGCCAACGTTAAAAGAGATGATTTATAACAATATGAAGCATATTGAAGAACGAGATTTTGTTCATAGTTCTTTTTATTATCCGCAGACTGGTGGATCACAATTTTTGGCAGATACTTTAGCGAAAAATATAAAAATTCAATATAACACAAAAGTTTCTAATATCTTAAAGAAAGATGGAAAATTGTTTGTAAATGGAATAGAATGTGATAGAGTTATTTTTTGTGCTAATTTGAAGTATATTTTTTCTATGACCGAGACTGATTGTTTTGATATTTTAAGCTTTTATGATCGTATTGAAAAATTGGAATTTCATGGTACAACGTCTGTTTTTTGTGAAATAGATAAGAATCCATATAGCTGGATTTATTTGCCAGACAAAGCTTATGAATCTCATCGGATTATTTGCACTGGTAATTTTTCACTGAATAATAATGCAATGGGAAGGACGACTGGAACTGTTGAATTTACAGATTTTATTTCGGAAGAAAATATATGTAAGAATTTAGAATTAATTCCATTTTCCCCCCAATATTTGACTCATCATTATGAAAAATATACTTATCCTATACAAGATAGTGATACTCGTGATATGATCCAAGCCTTAAAAATAAAATTAGAAAGTGAAGGTGTCTATCTGTTAGGTCGTTTTGCTGAGTGGGAATATTATAATATGGATGCTGCAATGGGAGCGGCAATGGATTTGTACAATTTAAAACTTAATAGATAATGGTTGTAGTATATATTGCTGCTGGATTGGCGAATAAGATGTTTCAGTATGCATTTTCTCGTGGATTAATGAGTCATGGATTAGATGTATTTTTAGATCAAACATCTTTTCAACCGGAGTGGTCTTTTGAGGATATTGCTTTGGAAGAAGTTTTTCCAAATATTGAAATAAAGAATGCTCCTAATAATATGTTTAGTTTAGCTTATAAGAAAGATTTGCTTTCAAGGATATACAGACGTATGTCCGCATTTTTTCCAAACAATAGGTATTTAATGGAACGACCTTTTATTTATGATGAATTGATTTATAAAAAAGCGACTAGTAATTGTATTTTTTGTGGTCTTTGGCAAACTGAATTATATTTTAATTTTTGCGAGAAGGATGTAAGGCGTAATTTTGTTTTTACTCCTTTTCAAGATGACCAAAATATTCAGTTAGCAGAAAAAATGAAAAATGAAAATTCAGTAGCAATTCATATTCGAAAAGGAGCTGACTATCTAAAAAGAAATATTTGGGATGGTACTTGTTCTGTAGAATATTACAATCAAGCTATTAATTATTTAAAAGAACATGTTTCTAATCCTGTTTTTTATCTGTTTACAGATAATCCAAAATGGGTAGAAGAGAATTTGAAAGATATAGATTATAAACTGGTAGATTGGAATCCTGTATCTGGTAAACAAAGCTATCGCGATATGCAATTAATGAGTTATGCTAAACATAATATTATAGCAAATAGTACCTATAGTTGGTGGGGGGCATGGCTTAATAATAATCCTCAAAAGATAGTGGTTGCTCCTAAGATCTGGTTTAATCCCAAAATAGAAAAGGCACCTTATATAATACCTGAGAGATGGATCCGTTTGTAAAAAGTATTAGTATAGTTTGTACATTTGATAACAACTATTCGCAGCATTGTGGAGTACTATTGGCTTCTCTTTTTGAAAACAACAAGAACATATGTTTTGATATTTATATAGTGTCTGATTTTATAGATGATGTAAATAAAAGTAGACTTTTTGCATTAGTTAGTGCCTATAGTCAAAGACTATATTATATACAAATTGATAAAAAAAAATTTGAAGGGTTGCCTTTTGGTGGGAAGTTTTCTCATATTTCATTAGCAACATATTATCGATTAATGTTACCAGAAGTTTTACCAGTAACATTGGATAAGATACTTTATTTAGACTGTGATATTATTGTAAATGGTAGAATAGAATCATTGTGGAATATTGATTTAAAGTATTATACTATTGGTGCTGTAGAAGATAATATTGTAATTTCTTCTGAGGCTCCAAGACGCTTGGGATATCCAGTACAAAGTTCATACTTTAATGCTGGAGTAATGTTGATGAATCTTTCACTTATGAGAGATATTCAATTTACTAAAAATGCATTTGTGTATATTGAACAACATTTAAAAGAGATCGTATATCATGACCAAGATATTTTAAATGTATTATTATATGATCAGAAACTTTTTTTGCCGATAAAATGGAATGTTATGGAGTGTTTCTTATTTCGAAGACCTTTGATTCATTTTAGGTATAAGAAGGAACTAAGAGAAGCACAGATAGCTCCTTCAATTATACATTTTACAGGAAAACTTAAACCATGGATAAAAGAATGTGACCATCCTTATAGGGATTTGTATTATAAATATTTGTATATTACAGAATGGAGAAATTATGTACCGCAAGATAAATATGTTCGTAGGTCTCAAAAAATATTGTTTGATATAAAAAAAATGATACAATATGTTTTGGATAAGATGTTTTTGAAGTCATATTTGTATGATCAAAGTATTAAGCTTGATAATAAGTAGAGAGTAATGACGTTGTTTGGTTTATTTTTTGTTTCTATCTGTTTTATCGGGTGGTTTAAGCCTGTAAAATATTTATTCTCTGTCGTCATTTTCTCTTGTGTATTTCAAGCTGCTGCAGTTTTTAATGTTGGGACTAGTGGTATACCACCTTATATAGTTGCGGATTTTTTTTTTATCACAAAAGTCTTTTTAGGGGGCTCTTTTTTGAAGCAAAATCAACCTCGTTTCTTTAAAATATTGTTGTTCTTTGTTGTATACTCTGTAATCTTATCATTTGTAATGCCTTTTGTTTTTGATGGTGTTGGGGTAATTGTTCCAGGAGAGACAAATGATAATGATTTAGCGCAAGGCGAAATATTAGGGCGGTTGAGCTTTTCAAGCAAAAATATGATTCAAATAGCATATTTAGTTATAAATACTTTAACAATTTGTAGCATTTCGAATATACAGCATAAAATAACAAAAGATCAAATCGTTAGTATTTTTTTGACTACTATAAAAATAGTCTTATTTATTGGATTTTGGGAGTTTATAGCTAAAGTGTCTGGTACCTATTATTTTCCTGATAGTTTTTTTTATAGTAATGAAGGTTATGCTCAATATTGGCTGCAAGGCTTACGTTTAAATGCGACTTTTGCTGAACCATCATATGCTGGTGCTTTCTTGGCATCGTCATCATGGGCACTTATCTACTATGGAAAATTGAAAAAACTTCTTTTTTTTGTTTTATTAGCCTTGGTGTTGAATATGTCAGGAACAGCTATTATGGCTTTTATGATAACAGGAGTGTTTTGTGTCCTATTCAGTTCTAAAATGAGAATTCCATGTCTTTTAGGATGTTTTCTTTTATATTTGTTAGCGTATTTAATGAGCTATGATACTCTTATAGGCGAAATGGTATTGTCTAAAAGTGATTCTATCTCTGGGTTAGCACGAATGGGTGCAGTTACCTATACAATAGGTATGATAACTGATACTTATTTTATAGGTGTTGGATTAGGAAGTCATCGATGTTTTAGCTTTTTGACAAATCTAATGTCTGCTGTAGGATTTATTGGTTTTTTTCTCTTCTTCTACTTTATTTGGGCATTAGTGAAACCAATTCTAGATAAGGATTCTAAAAAATATGCAAGTATTGTAATATTTGGATTAGTTCTGTTTGTGGCTCAATGCGTGGCTATCCCTGATTTTTCTTTTCCTATTATGTGGATGTGGATTTATTTATCAGTAATACTTCATTTTAAATATACATATGATTGTAGTTAATGCACGTTTTCTTACTCAACAGGTAACTGGTGTACAACGCTTTTCTATAGAATTGTCCATTCGGTTAAAGAGAATTTTTGGGAGTGAAATTAGTTTCGTGGCTCCTCAAAATATAATTCAAGAAGACATAGCTGAGGAGTTATCAGTAATAAAGGTTGGAACTCATATAGGGCATTTTTGGGAACAGTGGGATTTGCCTAACTATCTTAATAGAGTAGGTAAACCTCTGCTTATTAATTGGGGTAATACTGGTCCGGTGATGTATAATAATAAGGTGACAACTTTGCATGATATTACTTTTATTCGCTACCCACGGACTTTTTCTTTTAAATTTCGCTTATTGTATAAGTTGTTAATTCCACAAGTTATAAGGACATCAAAACACTTGTTTACGGTTAGTGAGTTTTCAAAAAAAGAAATTGCAGGCTATTACAATCTGCCTTTAAATAAAATATCTGTAATATATAATGCAGTTAGTGATAATTTTCATCCCACTCGTGATGAGAATTTAGTTAGTGATAAATATTTATTGGTAGTGTCTTCTGTAAAAGATAATAAAAATTTTCTTGCAGCGCTGGATTCTTTTTTGCTGCTGTCTGAGAGAGTACCTGAATTAAAAATGTATGTGATTGGTGAAACAAAAAGTAGAAGTTTCAATGATATGGATTTATCTTTGTATAAGAAAGAGAGTCGTATTAAATTTCTAGGACGAGTTTCTGATGTTCAGTTAGTCAAGTTATACAGTAATGCATGCGCTTTTATCTTTCCGTCATTTTATGAGGGATTTGGTATTCCTGTATTAGAGGCCCAAGCCTGTGGTTGCCCGGTTATTTCCTCTAATACAAGTTCGCTACCAGAAGTGTTGTTAGATAGTGCAATCCTATGTGAGCCTACTGACATTCAGGGGATGGCAAAAAGTATGGTTACTTTGGTGAAAGAAGAAAATATGAGAAATGAATATATAAGGAAGGGATTTATAAATGTTGCCCGTTTTGATTGGGAAAGTAGTTGCAAAATGATAAGTGATAAGTTGAAATGCTTTGCAATATCTTAACACTAAGGATAAACACTCAAATTAGGGCTATAAATTAGAAAGCATACCTTCGTTGTAAATCGTAAGCATCCGAAAATGATGTCTTGTCCTGTTTCTATTTGTTCTTTACCTTTGCTGGGCGTACTTAAAAAATAATTTTATGTACAGCAGCAGTGATTTTGAAAAGCTATGGTTCCTCTACAAGACTGAAGGTGAACCCCAAGGAATTTCGATCAATACTTTTTGCTTGATTCACGGTGTTCTTTATCGTTATTTTAATAGTTGGTTTGTGAAGACTCGTAAGAAAATCGTTCCGGTTCAGATTGAAGTTATTCCTTCTTCTGATTCCGCTTTGGAAGCATTCTTGGCTTCAGTTTGTGTTGAGTCGGCTTTGATGCAGTCTAATCTTGAGATAAACTCAGGTAATATCCTGGTCACCATTCAGACTCGTAATGGTCTGAATATCCGTAAAGGCAATTTGGACTACCGTGGTTTGAAGATTTTGGTAGAGAAACTGGAGGCTTATGTTGACGATTTCCGGTTTGAAGAATTTCTATTATCTTCTTAGTTTTCACGATATGCGGTACAAGGCTTCTTGTGTTTCTGAAATCATTCGTTCTCGTCACCACCGTGATCCTCTTCAAGGGGATGTTTATATTTTCATATCAAAAGACCAAAAGAAGGTTAAACAGTCTGTTTTTCTGTAGTACGAAAGGTGCTTTAAGATCGGCAGTTTATGATACCTTTGTTGAGATCTGCAAACAGGCGGGAATCAGCTTTCGATCTTTCTTCTGCAAGTATATGACGGAGATACGGAAGGGACGAACGCATTATAATAACCTGCTTCCCATGAAAATATGTCTAACGAATTAGTGAAACGATTTAAAAATTAAGATTCAAGACAAGGGACGAGTGCCTACTGGCACTCGCCTGAAAGGGGTATACCATGTTTGGGACGCTTACTAAATTGAGTGCTTTATTTATATGTATGTAATATATACATGCGACAATATCTTCGTATGGATTATGGGCATCTAAAAAAAAGAGTTTTATGAATATATTATTTATTGGTGGAGCAGGCTTTATAGGTTCCAGTTTGGTGAAACGTTTTGTTTCTGATAGAAAATATTTGGTTTTCATTCTAGAACCGGAGTTTGCCAATATATCCAGACTGAACGGTTATGACCTAACTGTTTTTAGAAATTCTTTGAGTAATATAAATGAAGTAAAGAATATTCTTTTGGCCAATAACATAGAAGTTGTAGTGCATTTAGTATCAACATTGATTCCAGGAAGTAACTATGATGATTATGTTAATGAATTTAAGAATGTGATATTTCCCTCGATTGAGTTGATGGAGTTTTGTGCTAATGAAAAAATTAAGTTTGTCTATTTTTCTTCAGGAGGGACAATTTATGGTAATAGGACAACTTTTCAACCATTTGTAGAAACTGATAATATGGAGCCTATATCCTATTATGGTTGGTCGAAACAAATGATGGAAAACAGTATTCTTTTTAAAAATAGAACTCAAAATCTAAAATATCTCATTATTAGACCATCTAATCCCTATGGACATGGACAGAATCTGTATGGAAAACAAGGATTGGTGGCAGTGGCTATTGGTAAGATTATAGAGAATAAATCGGTGGAAGTATGGGGAGATGGTTCTGCTATTCGTGACTACATTTATATAGAAGATCTCGCTAGCGTTTTTTACCAATTGATAAATAAGGATATTTGTAATGAGACAATTAATTTAGGAAGTGGTAGAGGGTACTCTGTAAATGATGTGCTTGCTTTCTTGAAAATAATTTCAAAAGTGGATTTTAAGATTGAATATAAAAATGCACGCCCTGTAGATGTTTCTAATATGGTTTTAGATGTAGAGAAAATGAAGCGGACCGTAGATGTGATTTTGACACCAATGTTGGATGGTATTTCTTCATTTTATAACGAATCTATAAAGAAATAATAGTATGCAAAGAATTGCTGTAATAGCTGGCGTATTACACTCTGGTGGTAAACGTAATTTGATTATGGAGTATTATCGTCATATTGATCGTACAAAAGTCCAATTTGACTTTATTTGTGACTCTGATTCTAATGGTATCCCCGAGGAGGAAATTAGGTCTTTGGGAGGACGAGTGTATAAAGTAGCACCTTACAAGGATATTATTCCCCATCTAAAAGAAACATACAAAATACTTAAAAAGAATCAGTATGAAGTGATGCATGCTTTTGATAATACTCTCAATCTTTTTCCTATGTTTTTAGGTTGTGTTGCCGGAGTTAAAGTGAGGATATCCGAAAGTATATCTAAAGGAGATAAGAATGAAAAGAAAACGCTGATTAAATATATCTTACGACCTTTTTCCCATTGGTTTACAAATTGTTATATGGCTAACTCAATTGATTGTGGAATTTGGCAGTTTGGCAAGAAAACTTATGATAGAGGAAAGGTGAATATTTTTAAAACAGTGATTGATGCAAATGCCAATGCTTTTAATGCGAAGCTTAGAGAAGATACCCGAAAAGAGTTTGGATGGGAAAATAAAATAGTATATGGTTTTATTGGTCGATATGTTCCACAGAAGAATCCACTTTTTCTAATAGATATTTTTAATGAGATTGCAAAGAAACAGGAAAATGCAATTCTTGTTATGATTGGATTTGGAGAATTAGAGAATGAGATGCATGATAGAATTGAGAGTTATGGAGTTACTGACAAGGTTATCGATTTAGGGCGTAGAGATGATATAAAGCAATTTTATAATGCTTTTGACGCTTTCTTGTTGCCTAGTTTATATGAGGGGATGCCTGTTGTTGGAATAGAGGCGCAATGTTCAGGACTTCCTATCTTTTTTTCAAAGAATATAACTGAGGAGACAACAGCATCAGAACTTGCATATTACATTGGGTTAGAAGAAACTCCCAATATATGGGCTAATAAAATAGTAAAGGTGGTTAATGGTCATATACATAAGCGTAGAAGTTATGTTGCAGAAGTAATAAAAAACGGATTTGACTCTTCAAATGAGGCATTGAGGTTACAAAATTTTTATTTAGCTAAAATAAATCAAGTGGATGATATGACTGGAAAAGAAAAATAGATATAAATATAGGTATGGTATAAGAATTGTTAGCTAAAATGAGTATTTATAAAATGAAGAAATGGTATAAAATAAAATGTTGAGATGTAATAAACACGTGAGTGTTTCGTATGTGAGATGAAAAAAATGTAGGTCCCTAGCTTCATGCTGTAAAAGGCATGATTCTCCTACATTGTAAATTGGAAATCGTACGATGGTACATTTCTAATTTACACCCTGACATCGGAGGTTAAAGCCGATGTGAATTTCCCACTATATCAACTGTCTGTGAAGATCGTTGATATTTAAAATGAATCACAAACTATAATTATAAAAGAATATGTAGGTCCCTAGATTCATGATAAACTCATGAAATCCCTACATTTTGCAGGTTAGAAATCGTACAGCGGTATATTTCTAACTTAGCCCTCATATTGGTTTAAAAACTGATATGTATCTATATGTGAAATATACCAACTGTCTGTGAGGATCGTTGGTATATTATTTTTTTAGATGGTTAAAGAATACAAAAAAAAGAGCAAACTCGCATGATTCCTAAATCTTTCCAGAATCTGTATCGTTATTTGCTGTATGAAACGAAAGTATAGTATTAACGCTAAAAGAATAACGATTATGAAGAAAATTCTATTTTTATTTGTGTTGGCTATTGTAGCCGTACAGTTTTCATTTGCAAAAGATGTGATAACCAAAGACATGAATCAGTTACCGCTTCCGGCACGTAATTTTATTAATGGTAATTTTGCAAAACCACAGATTGCTCATATCAAGATTGATAAAGATATGATGGAGTCTACCAAGTATGAAGTGGTATTGATGGATGGCACGGAAATTGATTTTGACAGTAAGGGCAACTGGGAAGAGGTAAGTGCAAAGAAAGGACAGGTTGTTCCTGTTAGTATAATTCCAGGATTTGCTGTCAATTATTTGAAGTCTCATAATTTTGTGAACGAAGGAGTGACCAAAGTCGAACGTGACCGCAAAGGATATGAAATAGAATTGTCTACCGGACTTTCTTTCAAATTTGATAAGAAGGGAAAGTTTATCAAGGCTGATGATTAACTAAAGATTTGTGATAAATAGACCTAAACAAGAAGATAGCTATGTGGAGATTTAAGTTTAGCGCTTGGGCAGTGGTATTGATGATGACTGCTCTTTCGTTTGGCGCATGTGATAATGACGATGATGATACTTTTGTTCCGCCCAGTAATATTACAGAAGCTTTAAAGCAGGTATATCCGGCTGCCCAGAATGTAGAATGGGAGATGAAAGGTGCCTATTATGTAGCTGACTGTTGGGTAAGTAATGACGAACTAGAGGTTTGGTTTGATGCCAATGCCAATTGGGTGATGACAGAAAATGAATTGAATAGCATAGACCAGCTGGTACCGGCTGTTTATACGGCTTTCATGGATTCCAAGTATAATGCATGGGTAGTGACGGATGTGTATGTGTTGACTTTCCCACAAAATCCGATGGAATCTGTGATTCAGGTGAAGCAAGGTAGCCAACGCTATGCGCTTTATTTCTTACAGGAAGGCGGATTGCTACATGAAAAAGATATTAGCAATGGAGACGATACAAATTGGCCGCCGACTGAATAGTTTTTAATCATAAAAATCAAAACGGGCTATTCCTTTTATAGAAATAGCCCGTTGTTTTTTATAATTACATTTGTTTATAATCCTTGGCTAATCCTCCTTCACTTGTTTCTTTGTAAAGTGATGGAAGGTCGTGTCCGGTTTGTTTCATTACTTGTACTACTTTGTCGAAAGAGACACGGTGCATACCATCGGTGAAAGCTGAATAAAGATTAGCATCCAGCGCACGTGCAGCGGCGTATGCATTTCGTTCGATGCAGGGAATTTGTACCAATCCGCATACCGGGTCGCAAGTCATTCCCAGATGGTGTTCCAATCCCATTTCTGCTGCATACTCAATCTGTGCCGGGCTACCTCCGAATAATTGATTAGCGGCAGCCGAAGCCATTGCGCAGGCAACGCCTACTTCTCCCTGGCAACCTACTTCTGCTCCGGAAATAGATGCATTGAATTTGACAATGTTGCCAAACAATCCGGCAGTGGCTAACGCGCGTAGAATGCGCATATCACTGAAATCACGGCTTTTCTGGAGATGATATAGTACGGCAGGCATCACTCCGCAGGAACCACAGGTAGGAGCGGTCACAATTTTTCCACCGGAAGCATTTTCCTCACTTACTGCCAAAGCATAAGAAAAAACAAGTCCTCTTGATTGGAGGGATTGTTTATATCCGGTAGCACGTATATAATAGGTAGAAGCTTTTCGTCTAAGGTTGAGTGGGCCGGGAAGTACTCCTTCCGCTTCCAGTCCACGGTGAATGGCATCTTTCATGGTGGCCCACACTTCAGCCAGATAATCCCATATATCTTCTTCCTCACATTCCTTCACGTATTCCCAATAACTTTTTCCGGTATCTTCACACCATTGAAGTATTTCGGTCATGTTTTCCATACCGTATACATCAGGGCTTTCAATGGTTGGATTATCATTGTTTTCTGCTAGTGCACCGCCTCCGATACTATAAACAGTCCAGTTTTCCTGCACTTTATCATTACTGTCCAGAGCTGCAAATGTCATTCCGTTGGGATGGAACGGTAGAAAGACTTTGGGTTGCCATACAATTTCTACCGGGGCGGTGGGTTGCAAGGTATCTATAATGGCTACATCCGTCATGTGTCCTTTGCCTGTAGCAGCTAAACTGCCGTAAAGGGTTACTTTAAAAGATGCAGCATCCGGATGACGTTCCAGAAACATTTCGGCAGCTTTGCGTGGTCCCATTGTGTGGCTACTGGAAGGTCCTGTACCTATCCTGTATAGCTCTTTGATTGATTTCATGACTAATGATGTGTTTTTGTTAATACCATTTCTTTTTTCTGAAGTACAAATATACAATAATACCGATAATTGCCATTACAATCCAGGCAAATAAATACCCGTACTGCCATTCCAGTTCTGGCATCCATTTGTAATTCATTCCCCATACTCCAACCAGAAATGTCAAAGGGATGAAAATAGTGGATACGATGGTCAGCCTCTTCATGATATCGTTCATACGCAAATCATTGTTGGAGATATAAAGATCGACTAATGAAGAAAGCGTTTCCCGGCAGATTTCGATGGTTTGTAATACAAATTGCAAGTGGTCGTTTACATCATTGAAAAAAGCACGGTTCACTTTATGGATGAGCAGGTTTTCTGCCCTCAGTAGCTTTATATATTGTTCTTTTAAGGGGAGAATTGCTTTTTTCATTAGCATATATTGGCGTCGTAATGCCTGAATCTGGATACCGATGTCGTCTCCGCTGGTGATGGTTAGCAATTCTTCTTCCAAATCTTCGAGTGCGTCATCGATGGAAGAGATGGTTGAAATGTAGTTTCCCATCACGCTGTTGAGCAGTACGCTAAGTAGATAATCTGTTTGACGGCTGCGTATCTTCAGAACATCATTACGCAAGGCAGAACTGACATCATCAAAGAAATCAGTTTCTTTTTCGAGGAAAGTCAGTACATAATTATTTCCTATGATAAGGCAGACTTGCTGTTGGAGCAGTTCGTCCAGTTCATTTTCTTCTTTATGTTCGTTCGGATAGAATATCTTTAAGATCAGGACAATGTATTTATCATGTTCTTCTATCTTGGTCGGATGATCCGCATTCAATATATCTTGTAAGACAAGGAAGTCTATTTCGAAATGACTGCAAATTTCCCGGATAGTTTCTGTGTTTTTCATTCCATGTATCTGCAGCCAGTTGATTTGATCGTTGTTTAGCGTACCTTTGATGGCTTGAAAAGTATCACTAGAGCTTTCCTGCATCTCGGTAGCATTGTAAGTACAAAGATGTAAATGGGTAGGAGTAAGACTTTCTCCTGTATAAATAAGCTTTTCGCTTAACAGATTATTCTTCATGCTTTATTCTCGTTTTAGAAAACCACTGTAACAAAGGTAGTGGTTTTCTAAATGAGAACAAGTTCTTTGAACGTTTTGTTTACGTGTTAGTCAAAATCGACTACTGTGATTCCGGCACCGCCAAACTGTACATGTTCGTCGGCATAGTGGCTGACTCCCGGTACGGTGGCCAGATATTGGCGGATAAGTGTACGAAGTATTCCCGTTCCTGTGCCGTGAAGGATACGTACACGATCCATGCCGACTAATATGGCATCATCAATAAAATAGGTGACTGCCTGTAAGGCTTCATCTCCACGCATTCCGCGTACATCAATGTCCTGTTTGAAGCTAAGCTTCTTTTCATACATCTGATCGTGTGTCTGGCTGCTGACAAAGGTGCTTTTTGCAATCCCTTCCGTCTTGGGCGTATGATTGGCACGTTCCAGACGGTCTATTTTTACGGTCGTTTTTATGCTTCCAAAAGCAACAGTCGCATTTTTACCACTGATTTCCATCACTTGGCCGACGCTTGTCTGTCCTTTGATTTTTACATTTTCTCCTACTGCAATCGGCACTATTTTAGGGGCACTTGAGGGAGAAGAGACTGCAGCTTTCGGTTCGCTCTTCTTGTTTTTCTTCCGTTCTTGCTTCTCCTTTAGTTTCTCCATTTTTTGTGCAATCTTCTCTTCATGCTCTTTAGATGCCAGTGCATCCAGAGAAGTACGGAAGTCTGTCAGTTCCTGACGTGCCTGGCGTGTCTTTTCCTTTTCGGCTTGCGCTTCCTTTATCGTACGAATCGTATTTTCAATGCGGGCATTGGATTCCTGAAGCATGCGTTCCGCTTCTTCTTTTGCTTGCCGGATAATCTCTTTCCGGGATTTTTGCAATTCTTCCATCTCTGTCTGGTAACGGGCAATGGTTTCTTCCATGTGCTTTTCCCGTTGACGGATGGTTTGACGTTTCCCTTCCCAGTAACGCTTGTCGCGTACAATGTCCTGAAGGTATTTGTCTGCATTGATATATTCGCTTCCTACGATTTCCGAAGCATCTGCGATGACATCTTCCGGTAGTCCGATTTTTCGTGCAATTTCTACGGCGAACGAACTTCCCGGATTACCGATTTGTAATTGGAAAAGTGCTTGCATGAGATGACGGTCGTAAAGCATGGCTCCGTTCACTACTCCTTCATGATCTTCGGCAAAATGTTTCAGATTCTGGTAGTGGGTAGTGATGACTCCAAATGTTCCTTTCTGGTTGAAACGTTTCAGTACAGCTTCGGCAATAGCACCTCCGATTTGCGGCTCCGTACCTCCACCGAATTCGTCAATCAGGATGAGGCTCCGTTCGTTACAGCTCTTCATCATGATTTTCATATTGGTCAAGTGAGAAGAGTAGGTACTCAAATCATCTTCAATAGATTGCTCATCACCAATATCGATAAAGATGCTACTGAATATACCGGCATGACTACGTTCGTGCAAGGGAATCAGCATGCCGCATTGCAGCATATATTGCAGTAAGCCGACTGTTTTCAAACAGACGGACTTACCTCCGGCATTCGGTCCGGATATAATAAGGATACGTTGTTTTTGATCGAGCTCTATATCCAGTGGTACGACTTTCTTTCCATGTTTGGCTAATGAAAGTTGTAATAAAGGATGCACTGCCATTGTCCAATCTAGTAGTTGCTCATTCTCTACGGTGGGTTTCAGACTATTGGTCTGTATGGCGAAGTAACTTTTCGCACGGATAAAATCTATCTCTGCCAGAAATTCGTATGATTGAAGAATTTCCGGAATAGATGGACGAAGGATATTCGAGAACTCGGTAAGGATGCGAATGATCTCACGTCGTTCATCACCTTCGAGTTCACGGATGCGGTTGTTGGCTTCTACCACTTCCGCCGGTTCTATAAACACAGTTTTTCCGCTGGCAGATTCATCGTGTACGATACCTTTGATTTTTCGCTTGAGTCCGGGGGCAACTGGAATCACCAGACGTCCGTCACGCATGGTGGGAGCTACATCTTTGTCCACGTATCCTTCGGACTGCGCGCTACGCAGGATGCTGTTTAATGAACGGGAAATATTTCCCATCGTACTGGCAAGTTCGCGACGTATGCGGGCTAATTCGGTAGAGGCATTATCCTTGATTTTTCCATATTTGTTAAGGATGCCATCTATTTTCCCTATCAGTTGCGGGAACACGGCAATATCTCCTGCCAGTCGTTTCAGGCTGGGGTAGGGGGTATTGTTTTCTTCTTCATCTTCATTCCGATGTAGAAAGCGTACAATGTCACGGATGGTTTCTAATGAACGGCGTAGGTCAAATAATTCTTGTTCGTCCAAATACATTCCTTCTATCCGCACACGTTTTAGCGAAGGACGAACATCAAAGAAAAATTGATCGGGAAATCCGTCCTCTTCCTGGATGATGCGGACAAACTCTGTTACTTGGTTTAATTTCTCCTCAACCTCTTCATGTTGCTCGGAAAAGTTCATGTCTGTAACTCTTTCTTCACCTAAAGTACTGAGGCACTTATCTTTTAGTAACTGTCTTATCTGGTCGAATCCTATCTTTTGCTCAAAGTTTTGAGGGTATATCATATTTCTGTTCTTACTAATGAACTGCAAAAATACGATTAATTCGCGAAAAAAATATCAGAATGTTTGCAGATTTAAAAATGATTCGTACCTTTGCACCGCTTTCAACGGAAAGCACTTCTGATAAAGGAGTTTTGGAGAGGTGGCAGAGTGGTCGATTGCGGCGGTCTTGAAAACCGTTGTACCGCGAGGTACCCGGGGTTCGAATCCCTGTCTCTCCGCTTCAATTAATAGATAAATCCCTGTAAAGTAGTACTTTACGGGGATTTTTTATTTTGTGTATGTGAATAAGATAAGCATAAAAAGGGGCGGTTTCTGTTGAAATAGAAAATAACACTATTTGAACTGTTTATTTTAGAATAAACACTCTTTTTTTAGATTGAATTTATCGGTTTAAAGAATATTATTCCAAAATGCTTATTATCAGTTAAATATCTGTTTTTATCTACTGTCAGATTTCAGTTTTTATATCTACCTTTGTTCTTATTGTACGAGATTTGATAGTTATAATATTAATGAATAGAATGATGAAAAAACAGACCCAAGCGATTCATACGCAGTTCCAAAGAAGAGATGCTTACAATTCTATCAGTATGCCGGTTTACCATACAGCGGCTTATGAATTTGACAATGCCGATGACATGGCTGATGCTTTTTGCGGGCGGACAGATGCTCCGGATTACTCCAGAGTGATGAATCCCACAGTGACTTTTTTTGAGAATAAGGTGAAGGAACTTACGGGGGCAGCAGAAGTCATAGCCCTCAATTCCGGTATGGCGGCTATTAGTAATACATTATTTTCAATTGCAGCTGCAGGAAAGAATATAGTTACATCGCGTCATTTGTTTGGTAATACTTATTCGTTTATTGCTGGTACATTGTCCCGCTTCGGGGTGGAACCTAGATTGTGTGATTTGACAGACATTGGAGCAGTAGAGAAAGCAGTAGACAGTAATACCTGCTGCATTTATATGGAGATTATCACCAATCCGCAGATGGAAGTGGCGGATTTACAGGCGCTCTCACGGATAGTTCATGAAAGGGGAATTCCTCTCATCGTTGATACTACGCTTATTCCTTTCACAGAATTCGATTCACATAGCTTAGGGGTAGATATTGAAGTGGTTTCCAGTACCAAATATTTATCAGGGGGAGCCACTTCCATTGGTGGTTTAGTAATTGATTATGGTACATGTCCGGGATTCGGTAAACGTATGCGTACAGAGATGTTACTCAATCTGGGAGCTTATATGACTCCTCATGTGGCCTATATGCATACTATCGGATTGGAAACATTGGACGCGCGATATCGGATACAGTCTGCCAATGCCGCTATGTTGGCTGGTAAGCTTCGCATATTATCTGCTGTCAAACGTGTGAATTATGTGGGGCTGAAGGATAATCCATACTATGCTTTGGCACAAAGACAGTTTGGTCCGACTGCCGGTGCTATGATTACGATAGACCTGGAAAGTAAAGAGGCATGCTTTGCTTTCATCAACCGACTGAAATTGATACGTCGCGCTACTAACTTGTTTGACAATAAGACGCTTGCTATTCATCCTGCAAGTACTATTTTTGGACCGTTTACTGATAAACAGCGACAGGACATGGATGTGTTGGATACGACTATCCGTTTCTCAATTGGTTTGGAGGATGTGGATGATCTGTTTGACGATGTCAGACAGGCTTTGGATAATAAAAAGGATTAGAAGCAAAAATCCAAAAGTCATATACGAAACTGTAAATATACCGCAAATATGGTATATAAAATGCCATTCATACGGGATTTATCAGTTTGTATATATCTAATACCTTTGCCCCATCATTTTAACAGTAAACAATAATGGGTAAAAGGATTCATTTATTTTTGCTTGCTCTTGCAATAGGAGTGATACAAGGGGCAGCACAGGTGACAACAGTGCGGGGCATCGTCACCACAGAAGAAGATGGGGAGCCGGTTATCGGTGCCTCAGTTATAGTAAAAGGAACTGCATTGGGTACCGTAACTGATGTCAACGGGAGATTTGAACTGAGTGGACTCTCGCCATCAGCCACCCGGCTGCTAATCTCTTACATTAGTCTGATGGCAAAAGAGGTAGCTATTGCACCACAGGTATCGGTAACACTGAAGAGTGATACGCATCTGCTGGATGAGGTAGTAGTAACGGCTTTGGGTATTTCACGCGAGAAAAAGGCATTGGGCTATACGGCACAGGAAGTAAAACAGGATGCTTTGGTGCAAGGGAAAGATAATAATCTGTTAAATTCGTTGAGTGGTAAGATAGCCGGTGTGCGTATTACCAATACACAAGGAGATGTTGGTTCCAGTCGCATTGTTATTCGTGGTGAAACTTCTATTGCAGGTGAGAATCAACCGCTTTTTATTGTGGATGGAATCCCAGTGGATAATTCGCAGCTTAATGCACGTTCCAGCGGACGTGATTTTAAAAATGCAATAGCAGACCTGAATCCGGAAGACATAAAAACACTTACTGTATTGAAAGGTCCGAATGCCGCTGCCCTTTATGGTGCGCGTGCTGCTCACGGTGCTATTGTCATCACTACTAAGGGAGGAGACAAAAGGCAGAAAGGGATAGGGATTACATTACATTCTTCCACGCAAGTCTCTTTTGTTGCTACCTTGCCGGAGTTTCAAAATCTTTTTGGACAAGGGGCAGGGGGACGGTTCAGTTATGTAGATGGCAAGGGTGCAGGTGTGAATGACGGGGTAGACGAAAGCTGGGGGCCACGTCTTGATATTGGTTTGTTGATTCCTCAGTTCGATAGCCCATTGGACGCTGACGGTAATCGTGTGGCTACTCCTTGGGTATCCCATCCCAACAATGTACGCGATTATTTTCGCATGGGTATTTCTACAAACAACGGTATTTCTATTGCCCGTGGAGACGACAAATACCAGTTCCGTGTAGGATATAACTACGAAAAACAAGTCAGTATCGTTCCTGATGCTGGAACTAATAAGACGAATATCAGCTTAAATACGGATTACCATCTGGCAAAATGGATTGTGGTGGGAGCTACGGCCAATTACATCGTTTATACAGCTCCCAGTTTACCGGGGTCAGCTACCCCCTCGGGCAGTAACGTACGTTCTAACAGTCCTATGCTTCAGTTCTTGTGGTTCGGACGTCAAGTGGATACGAACTCATTGAAGGCGGACTATACTCGCAACTGGAATTCAAGCTATTACGACAATCCTTTTTGGAGTGCTTCTTATAATACACAGAGTCAGGAACGTCATCGTCTGATAGGTGATCTGCATGCCGAATTCCGTCTGACAGATGGGTTGCATGTGCGTTTCCGTACTAGTACCGACTGGTATAATGACCGGAGGAAATCCAAAGTAAAATGGGGGAGTGCAGGTGCCGGTTCGCCTTACGGCAGTTATGCTGAAGATGCCTATACGGTGAAAGAGAATAACACAGAAGTATTGGCGACTTATATCAAACAGTTGAATAAAAATTGGGGAATTGACGCTCTTCTGGGTTTTAATGTACGTAACAAACAATATGAGAATAATTATCAGGCTGCTCCCCGTTTGGCGGTTGCTGATCTTTATACATTGACTAACTCGCGTGATCCGCTCACTTCGTCCAATGATTTCTACCGTTTACGGCAATATGGCCTTTACGGTTCCATACAACTGGATTACCGTCGTTGGGCTTTCTTGAATATAACAGGACGGAACGATTGGTCGTCTACACTACCTGTGGACAACAATTCTTATTTCTATCCTTCGGTGACGGCTAGTGTGTTGCTTTCTGAAGCTTTCGGGTGGAGAAGTAAAGCTGTTAACTACCTAAAAATACGTGGAGGATGGTCTCAAGTGGGAGCAGATGCCAATCCTTATCAATTGGCAACGGTCTTTACTTCAGAAACAGCTTTCAATGGGAATCCACTTCAAAGTTCTTCTACCATTGGTATGAATTCGAATCTAAAACCGGAGAATACGTCATCTATAGAAGCTGGTTTCGAGGCGGCTTTTTGGGACAATCGCCTATACTTGGATTTCACTTACTATAAGACCGATAGTCGTAATCAAATATTGAAACTAGCTACTACTGCTGCCAGTGGGTACACGTCGCAGGTGCGTAATGCCGGACATATCCGTAATCGTGGCTATGAAATACAATTGGGCGCTGTTCCTATACAAACATCGAAAGGGTTTCGTTGGAATCTGGATTTGAATTATGGTGCCAACAGCAGCAAGGTTGTCAAATTGGATGATGAAGGTTTGATTACGAGTTACCAGCTCTACTCGTCTGGTATTCAGATACTGGCTTCAGTGGGCGAAGCTTATGGAACCCTGTTCGGCACTTCATACGTGCGTGATGCTAATGGAAACGTTGTGGTGGATGCTAACGGTCTGCCTAAGATTTCGACCACTAATAAAACGTTGGGGAAGTTTACGCCCGACTGGACAGGCGGTATCAGTAACACTTTCAGTTATCGTTCGTTAAGTCTTTCTTTTCTGATAGATGCAAGTGTAGGTGGTTCTATTTTTTCCAACACTAATAAAACTGGAAAATATACCGGTGTATTAGCTAACACATTATCGGGCAGGGATGCCGAGCACGGTGGCTTGTGGTATTATACTGACGCCATGGGTAACAATGTACGATTATCAGAATCTCCTTCTTATTCCGTATCCTCCGATGGACTTTACTATGCCCAGGTCAATGGGCAATCCACCCGTGTGTATCAGGATGGCATTATGGTAGAAGGAGTGACGGAAAGTGGTTCTAAGAACGAAGAGGTTGTATCTGCTGAGAAATACTACCATCGTATTTATAGTATTGCTGAAGCTAATGTATATGATGCTTCTTACGTGAAACTGCGAGAAGTCGCTTTGAGTTACCGTCTACCTCGCTTGTGGACGCAGAAACTGCATTTGCAAGAAGCTTCCGTTACACTGACGGGACGTAACTTGTGGACTATTTATAAGAGCGTCCCTAATATAGATCCGGAATCGGCTTTGACTACTGGAAATGCACAAGGAGTAGAAGCCTATTCATTGCCTACAACACGTTCCTTTGGTGTGAACCTTTCCGTGAAATTCTAAATGTGAACCTTTAAATAATAGGATAAGATGAAAAGAAGAATATATTTTTTATATATAATATGGGTACAAGTGGTTGCCATTTCCCTATCATCGTGTGATGATGAATTGACTGATATCAACCGCAACCCCAATGCCACTGAAAATCCACAGCCGGCTTATTTACTTGCCGCTGCACAGTATCATGCCGCCAATCTTTATTGGGGAAGTAGTACGAACTATAATTCGACTCTGTTGTGGGTGCAACATTGGGCTAAAATACAATATACAGAGCCAGATTGCTATAATGTGGATAATGGTAGCTTTACCACTACGTGGGACACCGGCTATGCAACGCTAATAACTGACTTGAATGCTATTATCAGTTCGGAACTCGGAAATGATAATTATCGAGGGATAGCTACAGTGTGGCGTTCGTGGGTTTACCTGTTGCTGACCAATCTGTATGGAAATATACCATACAGTGAATATGCACAAAGTGTAACACCCGCTTATGATTCACAAGAGACTGTTTTGCGCGGGCTTTTGGAGGAGTTGATCGCTGCTGACCAGTTGCTTTCTACCACAGGAGGAACGGTAGAAGGGGATTTGATTTACGGAAATGATATTACCCGCTGGAAACAATTGGCCCACTCCCTACGGCTACGTATCGCCCTTGAATTAGCTGACCGGGATGAGGATACAGCGCGTCGGGTTATTGCTTCCCTTTGGGATAATCGTAACAGTGTAATAGATAGCAATGATGCTATAGCCCGTTTTGTTTTTACTTCTTCACCACAATGGAATCCATGGGCATCTGCTTTCAATTCACGTGATGATCAGCGGGTATCAAAAACGTTGATTGATAAACTGAATGAATGGAATGATCCGAGAATTGGAATTTTAGCCCAGCTACCTCAAGACGAAAGTGTGAAAAACTATGTAGGAGCTGCCAATTCCTTATCTGCTGATGCCGCTAATAATCAGGGATTTAATAAAGTTTCCCGTCCCGGTACTTATTTTTTGAAAGATAGCTCTCCGGCTGTATTTTATACGTATGCCGAGGTCTTGTTTATCTTTGCAGAATCCGCTGCACGCGGCTGGATAACGGCTGATGCGGAAACGCTCTACCGCGAAGCTATTACTGCTTCATTGAATCAGTTTGGCATTATAGACAATCATATAATCGATTCCTATTTACAGCAGGAGGCGATTCGGTTCGACGCCGCACATTGGTATGAATCTATCGGCTGGCAGAAGTGGATCGCTTATTATGGACAGGGACCCGATGCTTTCACTGACTGGCGCAGGCTCGGTTATCCCCAGCTTATCCCTGGTCCCGATTCCGTTTTGGGTTCCGGAGAGTTACCTCGTCGCTTTTTTTATCCCGTAACGGAACAATCACTGAATGGTAAGCAGTATCAGATTGCCATATCCCATCAGGGAGCAGATGAGATTACTACCCGTTTGTGGTTTGATGTAGCTAATAAAGAACGATGATACCTCCGTGTCTCCGGGCTGCAATATGCGTTTGAAAAATATCCGTTGAATTTAAAAATCAGAATAACAATGAACACTGACATTACATTTATCATAGCAGATAATCAGGATATAACCAGAATGGGAATGCATGGATATATTTCCGCTATATTCAGTGGATGTCGCATGATAGATGTGACAGACAAGAAAGAGCTCATGCTTGCATTGGTAGAATGTAATGACAGTGTCGTTATACTTGACTATACACTGTTTGACATCAATGGTATAGAAGAGTTTCTTATTATAGAAAAACGTTTTCCGAGAGTTCGTTGGATATTGTTTTCCAATGAATTGAGCGAAGACTTTATTCGTAGGATGAGTATAGCAAGGAATATTGGTATGATTTTGAAAGAGAACTCCGGTGAGGAAATTCATTCTGCATTGATGTGTACAGCACACGGGGAGCGATTTCTTTGTCATCAGATAACCAATTTATTGATAATCGGTTCCGACAAACCGGAAATTCATTCTGTTTTGACTGTTACGGAGATTGACATTCTTAAATTGATAGCACATGGGAAATCTGTGAAAGAAATAGCATTGGAAAGAACCTCAAGCATTCATACTATTATCACCCATAAAAAGAATATTTTCCGGAAGTTGGGTGTGAATAATGTATATGAAGCAACTAAGTATACTTTACGCGCCGGGCTGATTGAAATGATAGAATATTATATATGATATTCAGAAGAGTGTTAGGATAAGAGTTAAGAAGAATTTGTAGGCAGGAAAATTCTCTGTATCTTTGCCCGCATGGCAAAAAAAGGTGAGTTACATATAAGAAATAAGCACAATGGTCAGTATGATTTTCCATTGTTGATGGAAAATTATCCTCCATTAAAGAGATTCGTATCGCTCAATCCCCTCGGAATACAAACTATAAACTTTTTTAATCCGCAAGCGGTGAAGGCTTTGAACAAAGCATTATTGGTAACTTATTATGGCATCCGGTATTGGGACATACCGAAGCAATATTTGTGTCCGCCTATTCCCGGAAGGGCGGATTACATTCATTATATTGCCGATCTTATCCAGCCGAACGGAACAACACCGGATTTACCGGCAGGAGATGCTAATGGACAGAAGTCTAAATGTAGATGTCTGGATATTGGGGTAGGTGCAAATTGCATTTATCCGATCATAGGACACACTGAATATGGATGGACCTTCGTTGGTACTGATATTGATCCGGTTTCGATAGAAAATGCACGAAAGATAGTGACTTGCAACCCTGTGTTGGCTCATAAGATTGACTTGCGACTTCAGAAAGATAGTAAGAAGATTTTCGATGGAATTATTATGCCTGATGAGTATTTTGATGTGACAATATGCAATCCTCCGTTTCATAGTTCGCGTGAAGAGGCGGAAGACGGAACGTTACGCAAATTAAGCAGTCTGAAAGGTACGAAGATAAATAAAGTGCAGCTAAATTTCGGCGGGAGTGCGAATGAACTTTGGTGCGAGGGCGGAGAAGTTCGTTTCTTATTGAATATGATTTCCGAGAGCCAAAAATATCAGAAGAACTGCGGATGGTTTACGAGTTTGGTTTCTAAAGAAAAAAATCTGGAAAAGTTATATACCAAATTAAAATCGGTGAATGTGTCCGAATATAAAGTTATTCGAATGCAGCAGGGAACTAAAAGTAGCAGGATATTAGCTTGGCGATTTGCTACCAACTCATAACAATGAGTGAATATCGAACTGTTATTTGTTTAACCTATTAATTAAATAGAATATGATGGAAACCAATTACATCACTTTGACAAAGGAGAATATTGCAAACGAACATATATGCTGTGCTTTTTCAGATAAGAAATGCAAGGATAGTTATGAACTCAAAAAAGAATGGCTGAAGAAAGAGTTCGATAACGGCTATGTGTTCAGACGTATTGATGAACGGGCAAAAGTGTTTATCGAATACGGTCCTGCTGAAAAAGCATGGGTTCCGGTGAATGCTCCCAATTATCTGATGATAAACTGTTTCTGGGTGTCAGGTAAATATAAAGGTTGCGGACATGGTAAGGCATTATTGCAGTCTGCCATTGATGATGCAAAATTGCAGGGGAAAGATGGGCTTGTCACAGTGGTGGGCACTTCTAAATTTCATTTTATGAGTGACACGAAATGGCTGTTGCGACAAGGTTTCCAAACAATAGAAAAACTCCCTTACGGATTCAGCCTTTTAAGTTTGAAACTAAACCCGGCTGCTCCTGATCCTTCTTTTAATGATTGCGTGTTGAGCGGTGAGTGTCCGGATAAGGATGGAATAGTCGTTTATTATACCCATCGCTGCCCGTTTACGGAGTTTCACGTTCGCGGTTCTTTGGTCAGTGCTGCTAAGAGCAAAGACATTCCATTGAGAATAATTGAATTGGAAAGTAGGGAACGGGCGCAAAAGGCCCCTACTCCGGCTACCATATTTACTCTTTTTTATAATGGCAAGTTTGTAACGACTGACTTAAGTGTATGCCTTGAAGGGCGATTGAGCAAAGCGTTGGACTGTGATTCAGGAGAATAGCTGACTTGGAACCATGTTACGTCTCTGATATGTTTAGCTAATGTTTCTTATTTTTATTTTGCAAATTTAAATTGTGTCTGCACATTTTTTGGAAAATACATACCTTTGGATAATTAATGATTAAACACGATTAAGAGTTTTATGCGTTTTTGGGTATGTATTTTTGTGCTTCTATTTGTACACAATCAATTTTCAAGGGCTGATAAAATTATAAATAATGACTCTTTGTATACAGAAAAATATATCAGAGATATTTATATTTCCAACCCCAAACGTGCTTTACAGTTGTTGGATGAGGCCGAAACCAGAAAAGCCTTCCCTCTGCGTCTGATTAATGAATTGCGCAGTTTGTCATATCGTAATATGTATATGAATAAACTAGCTTTTATGTATGCAAGGAAGTCGTACTTGCTTGATTCCATCTCTCAAAGAGAACCTAAGCACATGTTGAAGATGACGGTTTATTTAGCTGAACTTTCATCCATAATGAGTAAATATAATGAGAGCATGCATTATGCTCTTAGTGGAATTATGCAGGCTCAAAAACTGAAGGACAGAGAGGCGGAAGCTAGATTGCTTTTTTGCATAGGAGAGAATAATTGGAGGCTGTCATTGAAAGATGAGGCGTATAATTATTTTGGTCGTACGATTGAATTACTGCGTGGGTCAAAGGATATGAGAGAAATGATGCTGCTTTCCTATTATTATGGAGCAGAGATGGGATTTTTAATGACAGATTCCCGTATTGATGAAGCTTTGGCTCTTGCTTATGAACGTGAAAAACTTCTTAAAAAATTAGAGAAAGTACCGGAGGTTCCCGAAGGCTACATTGATGGTCAATATAGCTATTTATATGCAAAATTGGCCTATATTTCTTATTTAGAAAAGAAATATACGCAAGCAGAAGGATATTATCAAAAATATCTGGCAATAAAAGAATCTCATACTCCGGATGGCAAGATGTATTCGATTCCTTATTTGATTCTTTCCAAACAATATGAGACAGTAATAGACAACTGTAAGGACTTTAAAGAATTGTTGAGAACACAGCGGGATACCTTGAACGCTCAATATTTAACTATACTTAATAAGGAAGTCCAGGCATATCTGGGGCTGAATCGTTATAAAGAAGCCGCAGAAATACGTGAAACCATCATTGCAATAACGGATAGCATTAACAGTACCGACAGGAAAAATGCTGCATTAGAATTGAACGCGATGTACGGTGCTTCCGAAAAAGAAGAATACATCGCCGAGCAAGCCTCACAGCTAAAAATAAGGAATGTTTCACTCTGCTTTTTGGCGTGTATTGTAGTGCTGACCCTGTTTATACTTTGGCGTTTGTGGCGTTTCAACCATATAATCGAGTATAAAAACAGGATGCTTGCCAAACTGATAAACGAGAAATTTGCCAATAAAAAAGATGGTAATCAGTTATTGGAAGTGTACGAGGAACAGGAGGTTTCATCAGAATTGGAACCGGAATTGATTTCTCCTGAAGAACAGGATGAACTTTTGGACGAAACAGACAAAGAAAGTGGGGAAGAAGAAGAGAACAAGAAAATATTCCAGGAATTAAATCATACAGTCGTTCAAAAACAGCTATATCTTTCTCCAGAGCTCTCAAGAGAAGATTTGGCGCAGATTGTACATCTGAATAATGCACGCTTTGCCCGGATGATAAGAGAATGCACCGGAACTAATTTCAATGGGTACATCAACGGACTGCGCATTAATTATGCGATCAAGCTAATGAAAAAATATCCTAACTATACCATACGTGCCATCGCTGATGAATCCGGATTTAATAGTGCCCCGATATTATATAACCTTTTTAAGAAAAAGACGGGAATGACTCCTTATGAATTTAAAAAAGCGCAGGACACATTGAGGAATTAAATAGTTCTACTAAACAATTTTCGTTTTTCCCGGTTTATCTATTGATAACTAAATATTAATGGAAATGATACAGGTAAGGATAAAGAGGGTTTACGAAGATTTTTCAGAAACAGATGGATACCGGGTGTTGGTAGATAAATTATGGCCACGCGGAATGAAGAAAGAATGGTTGAAATACGATTATTGGGCAAAAGACATAACACCATCCCCTACATTACGTAAATGGTTTCATGAAGATATTCCCGGACATTGGGGAGATTTTGTCACGCAGTATCAAAAAGAGCTGGATGCTTCTCCATCAATGGCTGATTTTCTGACTCTTATCAAACCACATCCGGTGATAACACTACTTTATGCTTCAAAAGAACCGGTGTATAATCACGCCCGAATTCTTCGCGATTATCTGGAAATGCGTTTGAGAGAGTGAAATTAAAGTAATTTTATCTGTTTACGCTTTCTGTCGTTCACTCAATTTCCTACCTTTGTAATCTAAATCAAAATCGTGTAA